>OQVL01000134.1_pt1 | contig 31067 bp, 33 predicted proteins | sample 1691501 | NCBI WGS metagenome assembly OQVL01 (sample SAMN03418253, study PRJEB22391) | human gut metagenome | biome: human-gut; feature: organic feature; material: feces | host: Homo sapiens | place: Tanzania | collected 2013-01 | reverse complement strand
ATTATGCGGACATCCCCTTGAAAAACTTTAAGATGATTGTCTTTGACGATTTGGAAGAGCCCACACGTCCGAACATTGACAGCTTTATAGCAAGTCAGGAAATCGACACCCTTAAAGCCATTGGCTCTATCGTATGGACATACTCAGGAATGAGCACTCTGCGCAGACTTGAGCTTACAAAAGACATAATTGTAACAGGTACAATGGATTGCCCTTGCTTGCGAGCACTAATTGCACCGAACGTGTCAGCAATCCCGAATATATCTCCGTCAGCTTGGTACTCAATGACGGAACTTGACATTGAAAATTACAACGGTGATATTGCAAATGTCAATTTCCCGAATTTGACTAAAGACTTGAAACTTAATTGTCGAAGCATTTCGGGTTTAAAAGTCAACCGTCCGATTACGGTTGATGTTGGAAATGGTTGCGCCGAAATTAAAAATGAGGCTTGCCAAGGTTCAAGATTGCAAAAACTCATATGCGGAACAAATTGCCACACTCTTTGGCAACGCACTTTCAGCAATTGTGCTAATCTTCTTGAGGTTGATTTGAGCAGAACCGCTCCACTCAAATTTGAAGGAATGAGCACATTTTCGACGTGTCAAAGATTAAAAACAGTAAAGTTTAGTTCTATCACTGCAATGAGCTACTCTACATTTGAGGGATGTTCGGTTCTTGCCAATCTTTCTTTTGCCGAAAAAAGTACGTCGTGCAATTTGTATTTTAATGCGACAGGCAACCTTACCGAACAATCCTGCCTTAACATTATTAACGCAATAGCAGATAATGCAAAAATTAACGTGTCTCTCTCTGCGGTAGTCAAAACACAGATGACAAATAATTGGTACTGCAAGCTGTCCGACGGTAAATATGTAACTTGCACCGCCGACGATGAGGGTGCAGTAACACAGTCGGCGGCACTTATTGCGAGAGGAGGTACATTGACGTGATTAAACAGTTAAGCAAAACATACAGCAAGGAACATTGCACTTGCTATGACGAGTACGACGGTGACACGCTTGTTGCCGTTATGATCGAGCCTGAAAGCGGTTACAAACTTCGCTATGATGACGGAGAGGACAGCTACGATATAAGCGGATTTGCACTTATCAACGCAAATGCTATTGATACAATCGACTGTTATACGGCTGTCGAAGAAGGTACAGAAACGTCGACAGATGCCGACGAAATCAGCGATAGTGAAGCACTGTCTATAATAATTTCGGGAGGTAATGACAATGACGAGAGCTGAAGCGAAAGCAATACGGCGAAAGGTCGTGCAGGGTGAGCAGGTCGAAAAGCTCGGCGGAATTACGGAGAAAATCGAACAGTCGGACAAGATCGGATTTAATTGGCATAACTACTATGTCGGCGATAAGCTCGTTAAGTCTGAGTATGTCGAGCAGGATAACCCAGTCGGCACGGCTGACAATCCGTTTGAGTGGACGCCCGGTATGCGGTTGATTCCCAACGGCTATTACACATACAACGGCAAGCGGTATGTTGCAATTGCCGAGGGTAGCCCTGAAACAATCACAGAGGAATATCTCGTTGAATTTTAAGGAGGAGTCAAAATGACACCAACAGGAAACAGACTTATTGACACAATCATATATGTCGCAGGCTCGGCGATCGCATTTAATGTGATCCTGCCGATCTGCGCCGTAATTCTTAAAGCCCTCGGGCTGATGTGAGGTGCGGTATGGAAGGAATAATCGCAGCAATCATCACGGGCGTCTTGTCACTTGTCGGAGTTGTGATAAGCAACCTTGCGGCAAATGCCAAAATGTCAAAAGATCTTGAAAAAGCACAGGCAGTCACTGATACGAAGATTGAAGAGCTCACCCGAGAAGTGAGGGAGCATAACAATTTTGCTCGACGTGTACCGGTGCTCGAAGAAAAGGCAAAAGTCGCCGATCACCGTATCAGCGACTTGGAGCATATCAACAATCAGAATTAAGGAGGAATCATCATGAAAAAAATCAATCTTAAAGGCGTAACAGCTCAGACTTGGACAAGAACTCTCGTTCTTGTCCTCGCACTCATCAGTCAGCTTTGCGTTATCCTCGGCAAAAGGAGCGAAGCTATCGACGTTGACCAGTGGCAGGAGTATGTTACATACGCCCTCACCGTAATCGGCTCCATCTGGGCGTGGTGGAAGAACAACAGCTTCACTAAGGACGCACAGACGGCTGACAAGGTATTGAACGGAGGTGACGACAATGGCTAAAGTATATTTATCTCCGAGCTGTCAGTATGACAACGCATACGCTTACGGCAACACAACAGAGGGCGTGCAGTGTGTCAAAATCTCTAATGCGTGCAAGGCTGCACTGCAAAGGAGCGGAATATCCGTAATGACACCAACTACAAATTCCCTTGTAGCACGTTGCACCGAATCCGACAGGTGGGGCGCAAACTTACACGTGCCGATCCACACGAACGCCTACAATGGCAAAACAAGCGGAACAAGAGTGTATTATCATAGCGGAAGTGCAAAGGGGAGAAAGGCTGCTAAGGCGATTTTTGACGTTTTGGCACCGTTTACACCCGGCAAGAGTGAGAGCATGAGTGCAAATAACGGTTTACTCGAAGTACATATGCCTGATGCACCGACCGCATATGTTGAGGTGGATTTCCACGATGTACCGTCAACAGCAAAATGGATCACCAAGAGCACAACTGCAATCGGCGAGAAAATCGCACAGGGCATTTGTAAATATTTCGGTGTGACATACAAGGCGCAGAGCGTATCAAAGCCCACCACGCCGAGCAAGCCGACAACCGCAACAGTCAAAATCGAAGCACCGAACCTCAAGGATTACCTCAAGGAAGGCGACAGAAACCTTGCTGTCTATTCTTACAAGCAGCTTCTTGCACTGCTCAAGAAGAAAGGTATCATCGCTCAGGGTGTCGATAACAACGAGATTTTCGGCGCAGGAACAAAGACAGCCACAAAGCAGGTCCAGCTCGCAGCAGGCATCACCGTTGACGGCCTCGCCGGTCCGCAGACAATCCGCGCTTGCTATGTGCTGGCTGCGAAGTAAGGAGTGATTTATATGTATTTTAAAGATGCTCTTAAAGCTCTCAAAGAGGGCAAAAAGATTAAACTTTCGACTTGGCTCGGCTGGTGGGCTATGGAGGATAACTCTATCAAGATGCACACAAAAGAGGGACCTGTGCTCGATATAAGAGATACGCAGGATGTGTTTTATACGCTCGAAAATATTGCATCTGATAAGTGGCAGATCGTTAACGAAAACGATCTGCGTAAACTTGCGAAATATCCGGTCAGCAAGGAATATGAGACATTCAGTTTCAGTGAGGCGATCCGTAAGCTCAAAGAAGGCAAAAAGGTTGCACGAGCTGGTTGGAATGGCAAAGGAATGTATATTTGGCTTCTTCCTCCGGCGATGGTAAAGCGTGAGTGGTGCCGTGACGAAAGACTTCTTGAGTGCTTCGGAGAAGGTGAAAATGAATTGAACTGTCTCGGCTCAATCAGAATGTTCACACATGACAGCTCCGGCAGAACTGCCGTACTTACGGGCTGGCTCGCCTCTCAGTCCGATATCCTTTCCGATGACTGGTATGAGGTAATTTAACTTGCCCGTAATTTGCCGGTAACTTGCTAATATAAAACTTATCCCCGGATACCACTTCAATGGTGGTTATCCGGGGATTTTTTGTGTTTAAGAGGCTATAAAATATAGGAAACAACTAACAGGCAACTAACAAAAATCAGCTCTATCGGCTGTATTGCTACGGTCTCTTGTCTCTCGCACCAAATAAGGAAGAGTCGCAACAGCGGCTCTTTTTTATTTTACGCGGGGCTTGAACCCGAGAGGGTCTGAGCGTTTAAAAACAGTCCTGTGGACTGTTTTTAGCGAGGAGCGGTGAGCCGGGTACTGTCGCTAAGCGACGGTCGGCGAGCTATCAGTATGCAAGGCGTAGCCGCAGCAGACGCCAAGTCCCGTCTCTCGCACCAAATAAGGAAGAGTCGCATCGGCGGCTCTTTTTTATATGTCATAATAACTACATCCCGACATAAAAAATTATCAGAATTTCTGAAAAAATTATTTTCGTCATATTTCTATTGAAAAAAAACGGACAAAATGATAGTATAGTATAGGAAAAACGGAGGGGTGTTTTATGGAAGTTAAAAAGATGGAGTCGCTTAAAGAACTGTATAAAATCGGCAGAGGTCCGTCGAGTTCTCACACAATGGGTCCCGAAAAGGCTTGCAGAATTTTCAAAAAGCATACTCCGGATGCTGATCGTTTTGAAGCAATTCTCTACGGTTCGCTCTCAAAAACAGGCGTCGGTCACGGTACGGACAGGGTTATCAAGATTACTCTTGATCCGATTCCCTGTGATGTCGTTTTTAATGATGAAGAAATTGAGCTTCCACACCCGAATACAATGGATTTGATTGCCTTTAAAAACGGTGAAGAAATTAACAGAATACGTGTTCTGAGCGTCGGCGGAGGAAAAATCGAAATTATCGGACATAAAAATGTTGATCCCCCGAAAATATATGATATGAACTCATTCCATGAAATTTCCGAGCACTGCAAGCAGAATCATATGAAGCTATGGCAGTATGTTGAGGAGGTCGAAGGCATTGAAATCAGAGATTATCTGATGAAGATTTGGAATCAGATGAAATCGAGTATTCATATCGGACTTTCGACCGAGGGTGTTCTCCCCGGAGGGCTTGAGGTCAAGAGAAAGGCAAAGAGACTTTATTCTCATCAGCATATTGATGAGAGCGCCCAAACAAAGGAAAACCGTGAGGTTTCCGCCTATGCTTTCGCCGTCAGTGAGCAGAATGCAGACGGCGAGGTTATAGTAACCGCTCCGACCTGCGGCTCGGCAGGCGTTATGCCGGCTGTTCTCTACTATCAGCAGATGAAGAGGGGATACAGTGACCTTGAAATTGTCCGTGCGCTTGAAACAGGCGGAATAATCGGTAATCTGATAAAGACCAACGCCTCGATTTCGGGCAGTGAATGCGGCTGTCAAGCCGAAATAGGAACAGCCTGTGCAATGGCTTCGGCGGCGCTCGGCGAACTGTTTTCGCTCGAGATTGACAAGATAGAATATGCGGCGGAGATTGCGATAGAGCATCATCTCGGCTTGACCTGCGATCCGATATGCGGGCTTGTGCAGATTCCGTGTATCGAACGCAACGCAGTTGCGGCAATGAGAGCGATTAACGCCGTCAGCCTTGCGAGCTTTCTCAGTGACACAAGAAAGATTTCCGTTGACGAGGTTATTGAGGTTATGCGAATGACAGGAAAGGATATACCGGGAAGATACAGAGAAACCGCAGAGGGCGGACTTGCGACGTTGAAAATAAAGTGATTGCCGACAAAAATGTGTTGCATTTACTTTTACGGCGTGATAAAATAAAAATATAATTAACGTGACTGCTGAAAACAGCGGTTACAAGAGAGGAGAAGCTATTATGGCATTAAGCGAAAAATTCAAAATTGAGACCAAAATCCCTCACTTGTATCTCAGTGGTTATAAGGGACATTTTGTGGCAGGAAGAAGCCATCTGAATTATTATATAGATATCACATCACAAAAATCCCGTCTTTCCGAGGCAAAGGCTGTTGCAAAGGCAATTGCACCGAATTATAAGCTCCATACGGAGATTGATACAATTCTCTGCCTTGACGGAACCGAGGTTATCGGCACCTGCCTTGCAAGCGAGCTGACAAAGAATGATCTTGCAAGTATCAACGCAAACAGGGAGATTAATATTCTTGCTCCCGAGTATACGGCAAGTAACCAGCTTATGTTCCGTGACAACATCGTTCAGATGATTTCTGGTAAGCGTGTTCTTGTCCTTGCGGCGTCGGTTGTTACAGGAAGCACTGCGCAGAACGCATTTGAAGCAATTCGTTATTATTCCGGTACACCGGTCGGAATCGCATCAATCTTTGCCACAATGAAAGAGTATGAAGATTTCCAGATCGCATCTGTTTTTGATCCTCAGGATCTTCCCGAGTATGAGAGCCATTCGGCTATGGACTGTCCGCTTTGCAAGAAAGGCGAACGCATCGACGCACTGATCAACAGCTTCGGCTGCTCAATGCTTTAAGATGTGAGCTGCAATTATGTAGAATTTATTTAAATAAAAAAACTGTAATTCACAAAGCGTTATGCAAAAGTGGATTACAGTTTTTTGTTGCGATTATTTATTCAATCATTCCGTGGTAACGCAGGGCACGGCATATTTTCTCCTTACAGGCTTCATTCGGATGCGTGAGGGGCAGACGGCAGAAGCCGCTGTCCGTGCCTAATTGCAACATTGCATATTTAACGGGCATCGGATTAACGTCGGCGAAAAGTGCGTTGCAAAGGTCAAGATAACGGAGCTGGAGAGCGGTTGCATAGCCTGAGTCTCCGTCGAGTGCGGCGTCAACAATATCGTGAGCAATCTGCGGCAGAATATTTGAAAGCACCGATACCGTTCCCTTGCCTCCGAGCAGGGTAAAGGCGGCACTTTGGTCGTCGTTGCCGCAGTATATGTCAAGATCGTCACCGCAGAGCATGCGGGTTTTCATCAGTGCGGAAAGGTCTCCGTTGGCTTCTTTTGTTGCCACAACATTTTCAATTTGGCTGAGCCGTTTGTAGGTTTCGGGTTTTATGTTCACTCCCGTTCGTGACGGCACATTATAAACGATTATCGGCTTTGTTACGCTGTCGCTTATGCGTGAATAGTGCTCTACCAATCCCTCCTGTGAGCACTTGTTATAGTAAGGCGTAACTATCAGCAGTGCATCAACGCCGAGCGATTCCGCCGATTGACTTTTCTTTATAACGTCCTGTGTATTGTTTCCGCCCGTGCCTGCGATTACGGGTACACGTCCGTCAACCTGCTTGACCGTCGATTTAATTACCTGACGTCGTTCCCTTGAGTCAAGGGTGGCGCTTTCACCCGTTGTACCGCAGACGACGATTGCGTCCGTACCGTTTTCAATTTGAAAATCAATTTGTTTTTTTAGAGCCTTGTAATCAACCTTCCTGTTTCCGTCGAACGGCGTGACTATCGCACATGCCGCACCCGTAAAAACTGTTTGTTTCATTAAAACGCTCCTTGTATAAAAATAAAGACAGGAAAATGAATTCCTGTCTTTTTAACGATATGATGTGTTTATCAGTCCATATATCCCTTTGCACAGAGAAGCTCTGCAAGAAGAACTGCGCCGCCGGCGGCACCGCGGAGGGTGTTGTGTGAAAGGCACACGAACTTATAGTCGTACTGAGTGTCCTCACGGAGTCTGCCGATGCTGACTGCCATACCGCCCTCAAGATCACGCTGAAACTTTGTCTGCGGCATATTGTCCTCTGTGAAATAGTGGAGGAACTGCTTCGGTGCGCTGGGAAGTGCAAGCTTCTGCGGCTCGCCCGAGAAGTTTTCCCAAACCTTGAGAATTTCTTCCTTTGACGGAGCCTTGTCTGCGAATCTCATGAATACTGCACCCATATGACCGTTTGAAACGGGAACACGAATGCACTGAGCAGTGAAATGCGGCTCTGCGGCGTTGACGATCTCGCCATTTTCAACCTTGCCCCAAATCTTAAGCGGCTCCTGCTCGCTCTTTTCTTCCTCGCCGCCGATGAACGGGATAACGTTATCTACCATCTCGGGCCATCTCTCAAAGGTCTTGCCGGCGCCGGAAATTGCCTGATATGTGCAAACGAGAACATCCTCAACCTTGTAGCCGGCCTTGTCAAGCGGATAAATCGCCGGAACATAGCTCTGAAGCGAGCAGTTTGACTTAACGGCGATGAAGCCTCTCTTTGTGCCGAGACGCTTTCTCTGATCCGCAATAACCTCTATGTGATCGGCATTGAGCTCGGGAACAACCATCGGAACATCGGGAGTAAATCTGTGAGCGCTGTTGTTTGAAACAACGGGGCATTCTGCCTTTGCGTATCTCTCCTCAAGAGCCTTGATCTCATCCTTCTTCATGTCAACTGCGCAGAAAACGAAATCAACGAGCGAAGCGATTTTCTCAACATCAGCCGTTGCGTCGTAAACGACAAGGTCAGCCATGCTTTCCGGCAACGGAGTGTCCATGCACCAGCGGCTGCCGAGAGCCTCTTTGTATGTTTTGCCCGCCGAACGGGGACTTGCAGCAACAAGAACAACCTCGAACCAAGGGTGATTTTCAAGCAGGGTCGCAAATCTCTGTCCAACCATGCCGGTAGCTCCGATAATACCTACCTTGTACTTTTTCATTACAAATTCACCTCTTAAATAAATTTTTAAAAATGTGTTGCCATTCGACCGATTATGCAATATAATAATTAATTGTCAACACTTTAAATGTGATGATACCATTTTTTATTATTCAAGTCAAGAGCCAAATGGCCGAAACAGAGGTTTTACGATGAAAAAAAGTGATTTTTATTACGATCTTCCCGAGGAGCTGATAGCTCAGCACCCGATTGAGCCGAGAGACAGCTCAAGGCTTATGCATCTCGATAAGGAAACGGGTGAGGTCGAGCATCTTCATTTTTACGATATAGTCGATCTTCTTCATGAGGGTGACTGCCTTATACTCAATGATACGAGGGTTCTCCCTGCACGTCTTTACGGCGTTAAGGAGGAGACGGGTGCCGTTGTTGAATTTCTTCTGCTCAATCAGCATGACGCTCACACATGGGAGGTCATGGCAGGACCCGGCAAGAAGGCGAAAGAGGGAGCAAAATTCACTTTCGGCGAGGGCATACTTAAAGCCGAGATAAAGGAAGTGCTTGAAAACGGAAACAGGATTGCCGAGTTCTCGTATGAGGGCAATTTCTATAACGTTCTCGACAAAATCGGTGAAATGCCGCTTCCGCATTATATAAAAGAAAAGCTCGAAAATAAGGAACGCTATCAGACGGTCTACTCCAAAGAACTGGGTTCGGCAGCCGCACCGACGGCAGGCTTGCATTTCACTCCCGAGCTTCTGCAAAAAATCAAGGACAAGGGCGTAAAGATAGGTTTTGTAACTCTCCATGTCGGCATTGGCACCTTCCGTCCCGTTAAGACGGAAAACATCGAGGAGCACAAAATGCACTCCGAGCACTATATGATTCCTGCCGAAACGGCGGATATTATAAACGAGACGAAGAAGAACGGAGGCAGGGTCATCGCAGTCGGCACGACCTGCTGCCGCACGCTTGAATCCGTATGTCAGGCAAAGGGCAAGGTTTGCAAATATGACGATTGGACAAGCATTTTTATTTACCCCGGCTATGAATTCAAGTGCATTGACGGTCTTATCACGAACTTCCACCTGCCCGAAAGCACGCTTATCATGCTCGTCAGTGCATTTTGCGGCTATGAACACACGATGAACGCATATAAAATTGCCGTTGAGGAAAAATACAGATTCTTCTCGTTCGGCGATGCAATGGCTATTCTTTAAGGAGACGGAAAATGGCAGAATTCAAAATTATAAAGCAGTGCGGAGCGGCGCGTCTCGGTGAATTCAAAACGGTTCACGGAACGGTCAAAACGCCTGCCTTTCAGAATGTCGCAACCTGCGGAGCGATAAAGGGTGCGCTTGACGCATATGACCTCAAGGACATTCATGCCCAGGTTCAGCTTTGCAACACCTATCATCTCCATGTTCGCCCGGGTGATGAGCTTATTAAGGAGCTTGGCGGACTCCACAGGTTCACGGGCTGGGACGGTCCTATCCTGACCGACAGCGGCGGATTTCAGGTTTTCTCGCTTGCAAAGCTCCGTCAGATCAAGGAGGAGGGTGTAACCTTTGCCTCTCACATTGACGGCAGACGTATTTTTATGGGTCCCGAGGAGAGTATGAGAATCCAGTCAAACCTCGCTTCAACAATTGCAATGGCTTTTGACGAGTGCGTTGAAAATCCCTCGACCTACGAATATGCCAAAAAGTCTTGCGAAAGGACAACAAGATGGCTTGTAAGATGCAAGGAGGAGATGGAAAGACTTAATTCCCTGCACGACACTATAAATAAAAATCAGCTTCTTTTCGGCATCAACCAGGGCTGCGTTTACGACGAGCTGAGAATCGAGCATATGCAGAGAATCGCCGAGCTTGATCTTGACGGCTATGCGATCGGCGGACTTGCCGTCGGCGAGCCGAAAGAGGATATGTACAGGATCATTTCCGCCGTTGAGCCGTATGCGCCGAAGAATAAGATCCGTTATCTTATGGGCGTAGGCACTCCCGGTAACATCATTGAGGGAGTCAGCAGGGGAGTTGACCTTTTCGACTGCGTTATGCCGTCGAGAAACGCACGCCACGGACATCTTTTCACAATGAACGGAATAATTAATATCAACAATGCCAAGTATATGAAGGATGATACACCGATTGACCACGAGTGTGACTGCCCGACCTGCCGCAGACATTCAAAGGCTTATATCAGACATCTTTTCAAGGCTAAGGAAATGCTTGCGATGCGCCTTTGCGTTACTCACAATCTTTATTTCTATAATACGCTGATGGAAAAGATACGTGACGCTTTGGAGAACGGAACCTTTGAGGAATTTAAAGAAAAGTACGTTGATTTGCTCGATACAAGAATTTAATTTTTAAAATTAACAGAATATACACAAATAACGCTTGCAAAAACTTACATTCTAATGTATAATACAAGCGTTATGTAAAGATTAGGAGGACAATCAATGAATTATTTAACATTATTAGCAGCTCAGGCAGCAGGAAAAGGTAGCAACTGGACAATGATCCTTATGATGGTCGGCGTTTTTGTTATTATGTATTTCCTTATGATCAGACCGCAGAAGAAGAAGCAGAAGGAAGAGCAGGCAATGCGTGACAACCTTCAGATCGGCGATGAAATCACTACGATCGGTGGTATCGTAGGCAAGATCGTTACGGTTAAGGATGATTCCCTTATCATCGAAACAGGCGCTGACAGAAACCGTATGAAGATCACACGCTGGGCTATCAGTCAGAACAACACGGCTAACGAGAAGCTTGCGGCAGAGCGTGCAGCAGCCAAGGAGGCAGCCGAGAAGGAAAAGGCAGCCCGTATGGAAGCAAAGGGCAAAACCCCTAAGGCTAAGAAAAAGAAAGAAGAAAAGTTTTGATTTTAAAAGACTGCCAAATTTATCGGCAGTCTTTTTTTGTGCATTTGTGTGTGGAAAAATAAATGAACTGAATAAGATCAATGGTATAATTACATTTGCATTCGGAACAGGACTGCGCGGCTGTGGTAGGCTAAGCAGTCCTGTTTGTTTATTTATCCAATTTTTGAGTTATCAGATCGGTTGTGGCACGGATCAGCGCAATCATTCCGAAAAGTATTGCAGCAGGGACGGTGAGTATGCCTATTGCGGCAAGTCCCGAGAAGAATACGAGCTTTGAAAAAATACGTTTCAGCATTTTCATTTTGCGTAATTCGAGGTCATATCGACTGTTCCGGTGAAATTGTCGTAGTCGATCATTATATAGTTTCCTCCGCCCTGCAAATTTATCGTCTGTTCAAACGGAGTTTTGTTATCAATCTTATATTCCCTAACCTCCGAACCGAGCCTGATACGAAGAGTGGCAGATCCGTTCTCGGTTAGGATTTTTGCCTTGATGACAACCTTTTTGTCCTTTACGGACGCTCCGCCGAAAATAACGTCACGACCCTTTTCCGAGACACAGCTTGAGGAGTAATTGCCGACATAAGAATCTTTTTCAATAAAATCACGCTTACCGATCAGCTTGTTACTGCGTGTTATCTGACTGAGGCTGACGATGTGAACAATTCTGTCAAAGTCGTCAACAATCTGTTCAACGGACGGCTTTCTTGCGATTTCAACAAAGGCGAGAAGCATTACTGCAAGAACAAATATTGCGAACACCTTTTTCATCGCTCATTCCTCCTTTGCACCGCTTACTATCTTGTAATAGGCGCTTGAGGTAATCTTGTAAACAATCATGTAGAACAGTGCGAATGCCGCAAAGCTAATCAGGATTGTCACAATGAAAAGATTAAGGTTTGTTAGGTTGAATAAAAGCAGAAGCTTTTTAATTATCGGTGCTGCGAAAGCAAGGTGCATTCCGGCGAAGATGAGGGGGAGAAAGAATACTGTCAAGAGCTGAGAATTGATACTCTTTCTGATTTCCTTTTTCGTCATACCGACCTTTTGCATAATATCGAATCTCGATTGATCCTCGTAGCCCTCGGAAATCTGCTTGTAGTAGATAATGAGGACGGCGGCGAAGATGAATACGATGCTGAGAATGATTCCGAGTCCGAAAAGTCCGCCGTACAGGCCGAAGAAATCCAACCGGTTCTGTTCCTTGCTTTCAACAGACGAGCGAAACATACGGCTCGATGTATCGGCTCTGTATTTTTCTATGTTTCCGTCCAGATAATTTGCGATATCCTTGGAAAGTTCGATTTGGTGCTGCGGAGAAACTCCTGTGTCAAAGCAATAATATCTGTGAAAGCTTATTCCGGTATTTTCGATTTTTTGAGCCGTGGTAGCATTATAAGTAAGTCCTTTTGTTGCGTTGTCAATATCGTTTACAATCAGTGCCATTGAGGGAGTAACGGATATTGCCGCATTGGTATCAATAACAAACTCATCCGTCTCTTTGACAATTTTAAAGCTCTGACCCCGATTAAAGGATATTACGTTGTTTTTATAGCGTGAATCGTTACGATAATTATAGATAATTGCCTCATCGTCCTTAAGCGTGTAGCTTGTGCCCATGATTTTATTATAATCATCGACTGGGATGAATATGAATGAATAAACACTGCTGAAATCTCCGAGAGCTATATTGGAGAAGTTATCAATTCTGTTTATGTCCGTTTCAACCTTGCCATCGTCGGTTATCATTCCGCTGATCATGCCGTTGAGATACGTATAGGCGTCAGTTCCTTTAACATCGTGATTTTTGCATATGTTTTTAATGTCAGATATTATATTATCCATCTGTCCGTTTTTCTCAAGATCGGTATCAAGAGTCGAAATGTCAATGTTTATCTCCCTGGGATAACGGATTGAAAGAGCGTCCTCCTCGCCGAAATAAAGGCTTGTCGTAGATGAGATCATAACGAGAACCATTGTTGCAAGAATACAGATTGAAGCAAGACCTGCGCCGTTGCGCTTCATTCTGTAAACCATTGAGGAAACGGAGACGAAGTGGTTCGGTTTGTAGTAATACTTCTTGTTCTTCTGCAAAAGGCGGCAGAAGAGAACCGAGCCGGAAATCATGACGAGATATGTTCCGATGATAACCATAATGACGGCCACAAAGAAGAGCGTCAACGCCTGGAGCGGCTCTTTAATGCTGAGCGAAATGTAGTAGGCACCGCCGAGCAGAAGTACTCCGAGAATACCGAAAATCCAATTGCCCTTTGGCGGTTTTTCACCCGTTTGCTCGCTCTTAACAAGCGAAATTGCGCTTGAGGACCGAACCTGACGAAGTGAATTGAAGAAAAGGAGAATGTTAATTACCGTAAAAATTATTGCACAAAGTCCGATGCCCTGGCTTGAAACCGTAAGATCGAATGTTACGTCGCTTTTTAACAAATTGAGAAATATAAGCTCGGCAAGCTTCGAGAAAGCGATACCCGCAGCAAGACCGACAACGAGGGAAATAGCCGCTATTATGAGTGTTTCCCAGAAAAGTATTATGCCGAGATTGTGTTTGTCCATTCCGAGAATGTTGTAAAGTCCGAATTCCTTTTTGCGTCGCTTGATAAGAAACGAGTTTGTGTAGAAAAGGAAAATGCAGGAGAAAATTGCGATGACCCATGAGCCGAGACCGAGAATTTCGGAGACTGTCGAGCTTTGCACTGCGTCCTTAATACTCTGTGAAAACTGTAGGAATATAATGATATAGTACATCATTACCATGCCTATTGAAGTGAGAATATATGGCAGGTACATTTTTTTGTTCTTGCGAATACCGTCAAAGGCGAGCTTGGGGTAAAATCCTTTTTTCATCGTCTTTCACCACCCGTCGCAAGCAGAGTGAGGGTATCCGAAATCTTCTGATAAAGCTGTTCGTCGTTATCCTTACCTCTGTATATCTGATGGAAAACCTCGCCGTCCTTAATGAAAAGAACTCTGTTTGCAGAGCTTGCCGCCTTGACCGAGTGAGTTACCATAACAATTGTCTGACCCGCAGCGTTGATCTCCGAGAAGAGGCGGAGTAATTCGTCGGTTGACTTGGAATCAAGTGCGCCTGTCGGCTCATCTGCAAGGATAAGTCTCGGATCAGTGATTATCGCACGGGCGACAGCCGCTCTCTGTTTCTGACCTCCTGAGACCTCATACGGGTATTTCTTGAGGAGCGAATGGATTCCGAGTCTGTCGGCAACGGTATTGAGCTTGCCGCTCATTTCCTTATAGTTCTTGCCTGCAAGAACAAGGGGAAGATAGATGTTATCCTCAAGTGTAAATGTGTCAAGCAGGTTGAAATCCTGAAATACGAAGCCGAGATTGTCACGGCGGAATGCCGCAACGTCCTTTTCTTTGATTTTTGAAAGATCCTTACCTTCGAGGATTACACTGCCGTTTGTCGGCTTATCAAGGGCCGCAAGAATGTTGAGAAGCGTTGTTTTACCCGATCCCGATTCACCCATGACGGCGACATATTCGCCCTCTTCAACGCTGAAGTTGACATTTTTAAGTGCTTCGACCTTATTGCCGCCGAAACGTGTTGAATAAATTTTTTTAAGTCCTCTTACTTCGAGAATACTCATTATTTTGACCTCCAATCAAATTTTCTGCCGTAAGTATAACAGAAAAAAGGGGAGTCCCTCCATAGAATTGTCTTACAAAACACCGCTCAAAACTTACAGTTTTGTAAGTTTTGAGCTTTTAGCGGATATATTATTCTTTTTTTAGCTTATACTGTTCGAAATCAAGGTAAATCACGGTTCCTCGGTCGGGTTCGGATTCGGCACTGATACCGACGCTGAGATTGTCACAAATTCGCTTGCAGAGGTAGAGCCCGAGACCGCTTGCCTTTGAATCTATACGCCCGTTTTCGCCTGTGTATCCCTTTTCAAATATTCTCGGCAGATCCTCTGGCGCAATACCGATCCCCGTATCCTCAATGCAAAGAACATTTTCTTCTTGCATATATATTTTTATACTGCCCTCACGGGTATATTTGAGAGCGTTGGAAAGTAACTGCTCAATGACAAATGACAGCCATTTTTCATCCGTAACCACTTTTTTTTCGGGAGGAGTATATTCAAGCTTGATTTTTCTTTCAATAAACTCTGTCGAAAAACTTTTTATTGAGGTTTTGATTATACCGTCCAGTTCGAATTCTCTGAAAACATAGTCGCTTGACGTTGAATCAAGCCGCAGGAAAGCGAGTACCATTTCAACATACTGTTCAATTCGGAAGAGCTCCGATGACAGTCGTCGTGACAGGGGAGTGTCCTCGTTTTGCAGACTCAGCCGCATTGATGCGATCGGCGTCTTAATTTGATGCGCCCAGACTGTGTAGTAATCCACCATATCCGCATATTTCATGGAGCTGCTATATTCAAGCGTCGATATTTCGTCGGTAAGATTGTTGATAAGTTTGCGGTAATCCTCTTCCTCAATACTGTTCGATGCGGGTAGAGAATCAATCATTGAAGAGGTGAGCTTTTGAATGTCGCACATTTTTTCGTGTTTTTTCTTAGCTCTGTTGAAATCAATGATTATATAAACCGCTCCGACAGCAACGCACAGTGCCGCAGGGTAGGTAACCGCTTCCAATGTGATCTTATATAGAATAAATATGATAGCAAATATGACGCAGAAAACGGAAAACAAAATTATTCCGTTTCTCTTTTGCTTTAAATAATCCTTAAATAAATTCATTTCAATACCCTTACTCAATGATATATCCCATACCGAATTTTGTCTTTATAAAGCCGTTCAGCCCCGATGCGTCGAGCTTTTTCCTTAGACGGTTTATGTTTACCGTCAAGGTGTTTTCGTCAACAAAAACATCGGTTTTCCAAAGCCTTTCCATCAGCTTTTCTCGGCTTACAATTTTACCCTTATTTTCCATAAGACACTGTAAAATTTTAAATTCATTCTTTGAAAGAGAAATCTGTTCCGTACCGTAGGTCAATGTTCCGTCTCCGGTGTTTAAAATTGCACCACAGTGCTCAATAACCGGAACAGATGAGCCAAAGTCGTATGTTCTTCGCAGTAATGCCTGAATTTTTGCGGTCAGGACGTTTTCATCAAAGGGCTTCGCGATGAAATCGTCAGCTCCCATATTCATAGCCATAACAATGTTCATATTATCCGATGCGGAGGAAATGAAAATAATGGGAACCTTGGAAATCTTGCGAATTTCACTGCACCAATGATATCCGTTGAAAAACGGAAGCCTTATATCGAGAAGAACAATATGCGGCTGAAATTCAGTAAACTCGCCGAGAACGTTGCGAAAATTTTCAACAGTGCAAACCTCAAGGCCCCACGCTTCTGTCTGCGATTTAATACCGTCGGCAATACCTCGGTCATCTTCAACTATGAGTAGCTTGTACATATCGGTTCCTCCGTAAAGCTCTATTAAGGCAATACCACACAAATTAGGTGTGCAAATTTTCTTAAATTATTATAGCACAGCATTTTTAAAATGACAAGAATATTAAATCGGCGTTACAAATTTCTGCAAACAAAATAAAAACCGCTGCTCGGGATATTTCCTAAACAGCGGTTTGTTATTGTTAAATTATCTTTTAACCCTGTGCGTAAGCGCCGACCTGCATCATAAAGTCGCCGATCTGTGCGCCGAACTCGGGAGCACCGTCCATGATGAGCTTGCCGTGCTTTGTGGATTCAAGCATATCGTCCGTTGAAAGGAGGATACCGAATGCACTCTCAAGGCAATCAAATCTCATGGTGAAGAAAGGCATAGCTCTCTTGTATGTGCCGCGGCCTGCTCTGGTCTTGCCGGCCTTAACACGAAGGAAAGCGTTGACCTCGGGATGTCCGTCAACCGCCCATGCATAAACACGGTCGGGGCTCTTCTTTGCCCAATCATGAACAGCTTCGTGTCCGTTCTTATTGAGCTGGCTGATGCCCGATGAAAGGAGATAGAAGAAGCACTTGCAGGCGAGAACCTGTGTTGCCTCGTCCTCCGGGCAAGCTTTGATGTTAAGAAGCGATGACATCTTGAGAAGAACAGCCATAAATGCTGCAAACTCAACGGGCTTTTTAAGAACACCCTTCATCTTCGGGAGGGTTGCCGGAGCAATCTTGCCCTTGAAGAAAGCATTCATAGCTTCCATTGACTTGAACTCAAGCTCAATATGAGCGTTTGTAGCAACTTTATCCGCACAAACTTTCCATTCGCCGTTGTTGACTGTAAAGTGCGTTGCATACTTGCCGCAGGGGGCATCGGGATCCAAACAACTGACCTGATAGATGCAGTGAATATGCTCGAATTTTTTAGCGAGCTTCGGATCGTCGTTAGCAATGACTTTGAGCAGCGGCAATGCAGAGTTAAGGAAGATTTTATTGGTTAACAATACATCATTTGCCATTATCAATCATTCCTTTCGGTATTATACATCGTCGTCCCAGTTGTCGTCTTCCTCGAAGTCCTTATTCATAGCCTCACGAACAGCGGCAATGATACCGTTGCAGTCGATGCCGAGCATTGACATAATGTCCTCATGGAGACCGATGGGAGCGAACTTATCCTGGAGACCGAGACGGGTGAATGCACAGCCCTTGCCTGCTTCAGCCATAACCTCGGCAACAGCGCCGCCGAGACCGCCGAGAACAGTGTGATCCTCAACAGTGATGATACGGCGAGTATCCATAACTGCCTTGAGAACTGCTTCCTTATCAATGGGCTTGATTGTGTGCATATCAAGAACACGAACCTTGAGTCCGTCAGCTTCCTCGAGGAACTTAGCTGCCTGGTAAGCCTGGAATACACAGGAACCGCAAGCGATAACCGTGATATCTGTACCCGGGTTAACCTCGATAGCTTTGCCTACCTCAAACTTATACTCACGGGGATAATCCTTGCCGTAAAGAGTACGGTCGAAGCCGCGGTTGATACGGATATAATAAGGACCGAAGTTCTCGTAAGCTGCCTTAACTGCTTCTGCTGTCTCGATACCGTCAGCGGGGCAGATAAGAGTGATATTCGGCATTGAACGGATAACCGCCATATCGCAGATAGCGTGGTGAGTTGAACCCGCCTGACCGAATGATGTACCCGAATGGGTAGCAATGATCTTTGCGTTAACGTTCTGATAGCAGATATCTGTATGAATCTGATCTGCAGAACGAAGAGATGCGAATGTTGAGAAAGTTGAAACGAAGGGAACAAGTCCGGCCTTAGCCATACCTGCTGCCATACCGAACATATTCTGCTCGGCAATACCTACGTTGAAGAAACGATCCGGAAACTCTTTACCGAATACACCGATCTTTGTAGAACCTGCAAGGTCAGCTGAAAGACCGACGATTTCCTTATGCTCACGACCGAGGTCAACAAGTGTCTGGCCGTAGATTTCCGCTGTTGAAAGCTCTGTGGATTCAAGAGCTGTATATGAAAGTCCGCCTGCCATTATTTTGCCTCCTTTTCTACACGAGCAATACGCTTCTCATAGTGCCTCTTAAGGCTTTCCTTAGCCTCTTTATACTTAGCCTCGTCAACTGCGCCGTAATGCCAGTGGTAATCGTCCTCCATGAAGTCGATACCTTCACCCTTGATGGTGTTGGCAATAATCATAACGGGAGCGTCCGGCTCGCCGAGAGCGTAGTCGATTGCATCTGAAAGCTCCATCATATTGTGACCGTCAATGTCAAATACGTGGAAACCGAATGCACGCCACTTGTCTGCGAAAGGCTCAAGGGGCATAACATCCTCTGTGCGGCCGTCGATCATGCACTTGTTACGGTCAACGAACGAAATAACGTTTGTTGCGTGGAATGCGTTGATTGACATAGCTGCTTCCCAGTTTGAACCTTCGTCGCACTCGCCGTCGCCGAGGATACAGTATGTCTTGTAGTCCTTGCCGAGAACACGTGCCGCGAGAGCAGTGCCGAGAGCGATTGAAAGTCCGTGACCGAGAGAACCTGTTGAAGCGTCAACGCCTACAACCTTGTTGGAATCAAGATGAATACCCATTTTTGAGTTTGTGAGGTTGAAGGTCTTGAGCTGCTCGGGATCATTGTAACCGAAGTCACAAAGAACGGGGGCGTAAGCGATTCCGGAATGACCCTTTGAAAGGATGAAACGGTCTCTGTCCTCCCAGTTGGGATCGTCCTTCTTGATGTTGAGGTACTTGTGGTAGAGAATGGTCAACATATCCATAACGCTCATACCGCCGCCGATGTGGCCGCTGCCTGCCCAGTATGTAGTATCAAGGCAGAGGTTACGAAGCTCAAAAGCCTTTTTCTCAAGAGCCAACCATTCCTGTTTGGTCAATGCCATAAGAGTTTTCCTCCCTATTTTTATTCTTTTTTACACGGGCGACAAGCTCTGCCGCCCGTGATTGATTATCTTATCTGAAACTTAAAAAGCTTCAGGATGATCCTTCTTAACAACCTTGAATGCTTCGTCGGCTACCTCGATCGTATGCTTGATATCGGCATCGGAAAGAGCATAGTTGATAAAGTGGTTGTGGTGACCTGCGAAGAAAATGCCTCTCTTGACGCACTCTGCGATCCATGCCTGATGGAGCATCATTGTGTCGTCGTTGGCAATTCTGAGGTAGAAGAGTGACGGCTCACCGGAAACAACAAGGTCAAATCCGTTGTTCTTTCCTGCTTCTTTAAGACCGTCAGTGAGCTTCTTGCCCTTTTCCATAAGGATTGACGGGAGGTTAAGCTCTCTCATCTTGGTGATATTTGCGATACCGGCCGCGAAGGGGATAGCGCTCATCCAGTAAGAACCTGTGTAGGACATTCCCGAAACAGCGTCCTTAAGAAAATCCTTACCGCAAAGGCAGGATACGTTCCAGCCGTTGGCGATAGCCTTACAGAAGCAGATCATATCAGCTTCAAAGCCGTAGTAGTGGTCGGAACCCGCAAGGTCAAGACGGAAGCCTGCACGAACGTCGTCGACGATAAGTACGATGCCTTTCTCTGTGCAAAGGTTACGAACCTTCTGCCAGTAGCCGTCTGCCGGAAGCTGGTTGTCAAAATAGTTACCGTGGAGGTAAGGTGTTGAGATGAATGCGGCAATTTCGCCGTCATGCTCGTTGACGAGCTTCTCAAGAGCGTCAAAGTCGTTCCAGTCAACATAGAGGTTGTTGGCAACGTCCTCGGGAAGAATGCCCGGGTAGTCGATCTTCTGAACGACTGCGGAAACACCGTGATAGAAGCCGTTAACGAAGATGATCTTCTTTCTGTGGGTTGCGTTACGTGCAGCCATAATAGCAAGGGTTGTAACGTCATTACCGTTCTTTGCGAAGAAAGCCCAGTCTGCGGTGTTAACCGTGTCAACCATAAGCTCTGCAAGCTCAACCATCTTGTAGGACGGAGAGGTTACGCAGTTGCCGAGCTTAGCCTGCTCAAGAGCAGCTTTGTCAACGTCGGGATCGCCGTAACCGAGAATGTTCGGGCCGTATGCGCACATATAGTCGATGAACTTGTTGCCGTCAACATCCCAGAAGTATGTACCCTTAGCCTTCTCGGAGAAGAAAGGCCACGCGCTTACGGGAATGAAGTTACCTTCAGCCGGGCCGAGATGACCGTAAACACCTGAAGGGATTACTTTGATAGCACGATCAAACCACTCACGGCTCTTGTCGTACTGATTAATTTTGAAATTAGCCATTTTTCGTATCCCCCTTATGCAAGATAGAGACCGACTCTGTCAAGGATTCGGTTCATATTATCGAGCATGTTAATCATGCCGTTCATTGTGATGGTACCCTCGCCGATCTTAGCCATAGCGCTGACCTTGCCGTTGAAGAGGTCGTTTGCAAGCTGCATTGAGCCGAACTCCATAACAGCACGGGGATCTTCGGGAGCCTTTTTGATTGTAACAAGGTGACCGTTCTTAGCGTGGATAGTAGCCTTTGGGCCGCCCTTGATGGACATCATAATGTCACCGTCAATGATATGCTCTGCGGAGAACTTACCGATCTTGTCGTAGTTGCCGATCTGAGAGATGGCTACGGTGATTGTGTAGAACATAAGAGTTGTGCTCATTCTGAAGAATTCTTCGTCCTTGAGGTCTTCCTCACTCGGACGCATATAGTTAGAAAGCATATCGGTGAGCTTAGTGAATGTGTTCAAAAGGAACTTTATATGCAGGAAACCTTTTGAGGGAATAGGTGTAACTGTTCCGTTGATAAGACCGTTAAACTTCTCACAGGAAGAGAACGGGAGCTTAACGTCGCAGTCTGTACAGCCCTGCTCCATACGGCATCTGCCGTTTTTGAATGTGAGTGTTGCCGACGGACCGTCCTTAACCTCAAAGCCGATTGTGATAGGCTTAATATCAGCTACAAGGGCGCTTGCTTTCGGATCGAGCTCGCACAGGTTTTCAAGCGTGCCGAGCACGGCATACATATTGATGTATGCAAGTGTTTTTGCATCTGTCAAGGTGCATTCCTCCTTATCGCTTTTATTCAAAGCATATTTTCCATTATATTGTAACAAATAAAACCGTCAAAGTCAAATGAATTTGACCAAAAAATAACAATTTTTTGTTAATTTATTATGTCTTTTTATGACTTCTGTTTAAATACTTTCTATGAAAGAATTACAGAAATGTCATTTTACCGTGATTTTGCGGTTAAATTCAACAAACATTATCAACATTTGTTATTCCCGGCTTTCCACGGTTTCATTTTCGAGAACAAAAATTCCGTTTGTCTTTTCCCTTCCGCAGGGGAGGATTACGGGAGAGGCGAGCGAATAAACATCGGTGCACATATCCTCAAGGGCAAAGACGTGAAGTCCGTACTCGTCAAGATTATCAAAATCCGACGCCTTTGTGACGATCGGCTTTGTTGCTTTGTCTTTTGCCTCTTTGAGAATTTCCTTACCCTTGTCGTTCATTGCGAGAATATGAAGATACGGCGGTTCGCCCTTGTAGTCGTCGGCGACAAATCCCATAAATGCGTGAAGCACAATTCTACGGATTCTTGCGTGTGAATAGCGCTTCGTCTTGGCAAGCTGATAAAGCTCCTCAAGTGAGCTTGCTTTCAGTGCAGCGTCGTGAATTCTGTATTCGATTCCCTCACTGACATCGGGAGAAAGTCCGATATCCTCGGCGCTGAGCTGACGCATACAGCAGAGAATACTGAACTCAAGCTTTGATCCGGGGCAGGGGGCAAGATTATTTTTTTCCTCACGGTGATATATGTCAGCCACCGACTGAGGAACATACATTTCCCATTCCTTGTCACCGTCAAGTATCATTCTTCGGATATCCGACGCGCTGGCAAAGTTGTCGCTTCTCATAAGAGAATCGTGAGCGGTGCCTATACGCTTGATCGTCATAGGAATCATATCCGAGCCGAGCTTATCAAGCGCCTGAAGATATTCGATGCCGAGGGTGTTGTTCGGCTCTTCGAGAATATCAAAGAAACGGTTGCCGCAGACCGACTTGAGAGCCTCCGCTCTTGCCGAGGCAAAGCTCAGGCCGTATTCCAGATTTTCTTTGAGCCTTTCCTCAACCGCTTCGCTGTTGATTGCGTTCTTACATTCAATGAGCTCGTCGATGTTTCCGCATTCGCTGCCGAAGCTGAGCATATCGACGCAACCGAGACTGTTGAGAAGCGATACTCCGCCGTAGGCGAAACGCTGGGCATAAGATGTGCTCCAAAGGGTCGGCATTTCAATAACGAGATCAATACCGTTTTTGACCGCCATTTCCGCTCTTGCCCATTTTGAAACGAGAGCCGTTTCACCTCGCTGAACATAGTTTGAACTCATAACAGCGACAGCGTGTGTCCATTCGCCGAGCTCTTTGCTCTTTTCTATTTGATATGCGTGACCGTTGTGGAACGGGTTATATTCCGCAACAATTCCTCCGATTTTCATAAAATTCCTCCATATGCATATATAATGTATAAAATATGCGAAAAAACTCAATCTTTGTCTTGAAAAAACAAAGTTACAGTAATATAATATAACAGAAATCTTTTTGATACAATATCTTGGAGGGAAAAATTTTGAAGATTCTCGTTGTTAATGCAGGAAGCTCGTCACTCAAGTATCAGCTTATTGATATGGAAAACGAGTCCGTTCTTGCAAAAGGAAACTGCGAACAGATCGGAACCGAAAGCACATTTACGCACAAGGTACCGGCAGATGAAACCAAAAACATCAAGGCTTTACCGATGGAGATGCAGGATCATGCCGCAGCTCTCAAGATTGTTCTTGACACTCTTGTTGACGCCGAGCACGGTGTTATCGGATCGGTTAAGGAGATTGACGCCGTAGGTCACCGTGTTCTTCACGGCGGCGAAAAGTTCAGCGGATCTGTTCTCGTAGACGATAAGGTTGAGGAGGCTATCAGGGAGTGTTTCGATCTCGGACCGCTTCACAACCCCGCAAATCTCACAGGTATCAAGGCTTGCCAGAAAATTATGCCCGGTGTTCCTCAGGTTGCCGTATTCGATACAGGCTTCCATCAGACAATGCCCGATTACGCATATATGTACGCTCTTCCGTATGAGTATTATGAGAAGTACGGTATCCGCCGTTACGGCTTCCACGGCACATCTCACCGCTTCGTAAGCAAAAAATGCATTGAGCTTCTCGGCAACCCCGAGCACAGCAAGATCGTAACCTGCCACCTTGGCAACGGTTCTTCAATTTCCGCAGTTGTCGACGGCAAGTGCTTCGATACAACAATGGGAGTAACTCCTCTTGAGGGAATTATGATGGGTACTCGCTGCGGCTCTATCGACCCGGCTATTGTTCCGATTATAATGAAAAAAGAGGGACTCACTCCCGATGAGATGGACATCGTTATGAACAAAAAGTCGGGTATGCTCGGTCTTTGCGGTACAAGCGACAACAGAACAATCGAGTCGAGAGCAAAAGAGGGGGACGAGAGAGCAAAGCTTATCGAGTCCATGCTCTGCCACCAGCTCACTAAGTACATAGGCGGTTTTGCCGCAGCAATGGGCGGACTTGACGCTATCGTATTCACGGGCGGTATCGGCGAGAACAACCCGCAGTACAGAGACCGTGTTTGTGATCAGCTCAAGTTTATGGGCGTTGAGATCAACTATGAAATCAACGACAAGCTCAAGAGAGGTCCCGAGGGCGAGATCTCAACTCCGAACTCCAAGGTTAAGGTATATGTTATCTGTACTAACGAGGAGCTTATGATCGCAAGAGACACCAAGGAGATCGTCGAAGCTCTTTAATATGAAAATATTGATAGATGCGGACGGCTGTCCCGTTGTTGATCTGACGGTGAGACTCGCTGAAAAATACGGCATTGAGTGCACAATTTTATGCGACACATCGCACGAATTCAACCGTGAGGGAGCGAAAACCGTCGTAGTCGAAAAGGGTGCGGACAGCGTTGATTTCAGAATAGTCAATCTTGTCGGCGAGGGCGATATAGTCGTTACTCAGGATTACGGACTTGCCGCCATGTGCCTTGCAAGGAAGGCGATACCCGTCAGCCAGAACGGAATGGTATATACGGATAAAAATATTGATCAGCTTTTGTTCACACGCTATGTTTCCAAGAAGATAAGAAAAGCCGGCGGCAGAATGAAAGGTCCGTCCAAGCGCACTCCCGAACAGGACAAAGCATTTGCAGCGGCTCTCGAAAAGCTCATTCAAGCATAAAATAAAACCTGCCTCAGCGATGGGGCAGGTTAATTTTATGTTGCTTATGTTATACCTTCTTAGTTTTTCTCTGATTCTTTATAAATCCGATTGCAAGGCTGATGACAAGCATTGCCAATGCCACGCTGACCCAGCAGAAGCCCATTGAATAAAGCGGGAGCTTTTGACAGAGAGATGTGATAAAGCCGAGTGAAAGTCCGGCTTCGTCGCAGGCATAAATAACGCTGATAACACCTGTGCCGCCGATTACGAGCGGATAAACATAACGGTTCTTTTTCCACAGCCTGTCGCTGAGTCCGAGGATAATGAGCACGATAGACATTGGGTAGATCGCATTAAGAATCGGAATCGAAATGCTGAGAATTGCCGTCAGACCGAGGTTGCAGACCAGGAAAGAAAAAGCGATGATGATGCAAACCCATTTGCGATAGCTAATCTTTTTGAAAATTACCGAGAAAAACTGCGAAATGGAATTGATGAGACCGACGCAGGTTGTAAGGCACGCAAGCGTAAAAATAGCGGCGAGGAGAATCGCACCCGGTGTGCCGAAAAGCTGATATACGATACAGCGAAGCGTCCAAGCACCGTTCTCCTGAATCGGATAAACGCCCGAGCTTGCGGTACCCATATATGAAAGCATAATGTAAACAGCGGCAAGAATCGAACCTGCGATTATACCTGCGAAAACAGTGTGGCGAACAAGGTCCTTTTTCTCTTTAAGTCCGAATGTTCCGAGCGTGGTGGCAATTACAAGGCCGAAGTTGAGGGCGGCGATGGTGTCCATTGTCTGATATCCCTCGGAAAAGCCTTTGAAAAATGCGCCGTTCTGATACGCTTCCTGAGCGGGAGCAATGTCCACCTTGCCCTTGAACAGGAAACTGATAAAAAGGAAGATAATTAATATAAGCAGGCTCGGCGTAAGGAAATTACCGATTCGGTTAACGAGTTTGCCCGGCGTCATACAAAGCCAGAGAGCTATGAGGAAAAACACAAGCGAATAAACCACCATCCACAGCTTAACGGGCTGACCCTCGGGGAGGTATGGAGCAACAGCCATTTCAAACGGAACAGATGCCGCCCTCGGTATTCCGAGCCCGGGACCGATAGAGAGATAGATCAGAAGCGTAAAGATCAGCGAAAAATACTTGCCGACCTTTTGCGCCAAACGGTCAAGACCGTCAAATTCGGCAACAACGATAACACCCAATACCGGGAGAATAACCGCTGTTGCGAGAAATCCAACCATTGCGGCAACCGAGTGATCACCTGCGTTCTGACCGAGGAACGGCGGAAATATAAGATTGCCCGCTCCGAAGAAGAGAGAGAACAGCATAAAGCTGATCAGCGTCATTTTTCTTTTTGTCAATTTCATTTTATCAGTCCTTTTTTTAAAATCTTTACGCAAAAAAAGACCCGTCTCAAAGCCTCTTGAGACGAGCACAAAACTGCACTAAATACTCGTAAATACCCTTCAATATAGGATTATATCATTTATAAATAAGAGTGTCAATAGAATCAGAATGTTAATAAAGAAATTAAGAAAAAAGTATTAATTTCTATTGACAAATGTGTCTGACGGGACTATAATATAGAAAATTTTGAAGGTTGGAGGAAGCTTGATGTTAAACAAGAGAATTAACAATCGATTTTATTATTACCATCACTGCGGCCTTTCTGCCTTTGCAAAAATCGGCTAAAATGATGGCTTTTCGCCGTTGCCGAAAAATAAAAGAGTAGAGATTCCGCATAGAAGATTCGTTGTGAATAAGCTATGCGGATTTTTTATTGTCATTATCATCTAAGCGAGGGATACTCAAATGAACAATTTGCAAAATGCACGAAGAACAATCGAAAAGATCGACGCCGAAATGGCAGAGCTTTTTGAAAAGAGAATGAAGGCGGCTGAGGTCGTTGCAGAGTTCAAAAAAGAAAACGCACTGCCGATCGAGGATAAAAAGCGTGAAGCGGAGCTGACCGCAAAAAACTGTGAATTTGTTTCATTTGAATATCAGCCGTATTACGAAAGTTTTATACAGAACGTTATGGACGTCTCAAAGAAATATCAGAAGCGTGTGCTCGAGGGTATGAGAATCGCATACAGCGGAGTTGAGGGCGCATTTGCCCATATCGCCGCGAGGAGAATTTTTAAGTGCGGTGAGACCGTTTCCTGCCCCGATTTTGACAGCGCATATAAAGCCGTTGAGGACGGAGACTGCGACTGTGCCGTTCTGCCGATCGAGAACAGCTATGCGGGCGATGTTGACCGTGTGCTCGATCTTGCTTTCCACGGGAATCTCACCGTTTCCGGCATTTACGATATGCCGCTCGGTCAAAGCCTGCTCGCAAAGCCGGGTACGGATATTGACGATATCACCGAAGTAAGAAGCCATCCGCAGGCACTCTCTCAGTGTATGCCTTATCTCAAGCGACACGGTTGGAAGCTCATTCAGGCTGTCAACACCGCTGTTGCCGCCAAGTCGGTGGCCGAGGGAGACAGAAACGATGTTGCCGTCGTTGCTTCAAAGGACACGGCGGAGCTTTACGGATTGAAGATTTTACAGGAGGACATCAACGAGAACAAGAACAACACAACGAGGTTTGCCGTTTTCACAAGAGCCGAATGTAAGGTATCACCAAAGGATGAGCATTTTCTTATAATGTTCACAACGAAAAATGAGCCGGGCTCTCTCGGCGGAGCTATTGCCGTTATCGGCGAATACAGATTCAACCTGAGAAGTCTTAAAAGCAGACCGACGGGTAACGAAAACTGGGAATATTACTTCTATGCCGAGGGCGAGGGTAACATCGACTCCCTCGACGGCAGAAAGATGATACACGATCTAAAAAAACTTTGTGAGAATGTAAAGGTAATCGGCAGCTTTTCCGATGAAAAAATTCTCAGCGAAAGGAGCGTTTGAAATGAGCGTGTTGCATATGAAATTGGGCACTGACGGATATGACATAACCGTTGAACGCGGTGCACTCCAAAGAGCAGGCGAGTTGTTTAAGCTCGACAGAAAGGTATTGATAGTAACGGATGACGGTGTGCCGTTCAAATATTCCGACAAAATCGCCTCCTTTTGCAAAGAGCCTTATGTTGTGACACTGCCGCAGGGCGAGCAGAATAAATGTATGATGACATATATGAGGCTGCTTGAAAAAATGGTCGAAAATAATTTCACAAGAAATGACTGCGTTGTAGCCGTAGGCGGCGGAGTTATTGGAGATCTTGCGGGCTTTGTTGCATCAACATATATGAGAGGGGTTGATTTCTATAACGTACCTACAACACTTCTTTCTCAGATTGATTCTTCGATCGGCGGCAAGGTGGCGGTCGATTTCGCGGGATACAAAAACCTTGTCGGCGCGTTCTATCAGCCGAAAGCCGTGCTGATAGATCCCGATGTTTTAAGCACGCTCCCGTCAAGGCAGCTTGCCTGCGGAATGGCTGAGGCGATCAAGATGTTCGCAACCTTCAATGCCGAGATGTTCTTGGAGGTTGAGGAAAACTACGACGAAAAAATTGATAAGATCATAATAGAAGCCTTGAAAATTAAAAAAGCGGTTGTCGAAGAGGATGTAAAAGAAAAAGGACTTCGCAAGGTTCTCAATTTCGGTCACACGGTCGGTCATGCGATCGAGAGCATCGAAGAGAGCAACGATTATCCGCTTTTTCACGGCGAATGTGTCGGACTCGGAATGCTTTGCATGAGCAGTCCCGATATTGTCAAAAGGCTTCGCCGTATTCTTCACAGAATGGATATTCCTACCTCATGGAGAGGCTATGAGAAGGAGCTTAAAGCAGCTATGCTTCACGATAAAAAAGCAGGCGGCGACACAATAACTGTTATAACCGTTGATAAAATAGGAACGTTTAAAGAAGAAAAAATGACCGTTGACGAAATTGTAGCAAGGTGCAGGGAGGTGCTTTCACTGTCATGAAGAACACATTCGGAAATGTCCTGAGCGTTACGCTTTTCGGCGAGAGCCACGGAAGCGCAATCGGAGCGGTGATAGACGGAATTGCCCCCGGAATTAAAATCGACACGGATTATATAGAGACGAAAATGGCGCTTCGCAGACCGAGCGGAAAGATTTCCACAGCTCGAAGCGAAAAGGACGGGCTTATTTTTGAGAGCGGAGTTTACGACGGACACACGATGGGCACGCCGATTTGCATTTTGATAAAAAATGCCGATACGCACAGCTCCGATTATTCCGCACTTGCAGGCAAGGCGAGACCCGGCCATGCCGATTTTCCGGCTTTCTGCAAGTATCACGGCTTCGAGGACGCAAGGGGCGGCGGTCATTTCAGCGGCAGAATCACGGCGGCTCTCGTTGCCGCAGGAGCAATCGTTCAGAGTGCACTCAGGCAGAAGGGTATTATAATCGGAACGCATATCAGCCGTTTGGCAGGAATAAATGATAAAAAAATAAATCCGGAAGCTGATGCGGAAAGGCTCGAAAATGCCGAATTTCCTCTTGTTGATTCAACGCTTGAAGAAAAAATGAAGGATGCGATCATGCAGGCTAGAGCCGAGGGCGACAGCGTTGGAGGAGTGCTCGAAACGGCGGTTGTCGGAATCCCGGAGGGAGTCGGTGAGCCATGGTTTGATACGGTCGAGGGCTTGCTTTCTCATGCGCTTTTCTCGGTTCCTGCTGTCAAGGGCGTTGAGTTCGGCGACGGTTTTGCCCTTGCCGATATGAGAGGCAGCGAGTCGAACGACGCTTACAGAATTGACGAAAACGGCAAGGCATACACGCTGACGAACCGCAACGGAGGTATCGGCGGCGGAATCACGAACGGACAGCCGATAGTTTTTCGCTGTGCAGTCAAGCCCACGCCGTCAATAGCCAAGAGGCAGGAGACGCTTGATTTTCTCAAGGTCGAAAACACGGAGATTGAAATCAAAGGCAGACATGACCCGTGCATAGTTCACCGTGCAAGAGCGGTCGTCGATGCCGTAACTGCGCTGACCTTGGCGGATATGCTGACCGTCAGATACGGTACGGACTGGCTTGCGAGGTAGGATTATGGAATACGGATGTATAGGCAAAAAACTCGGACACAGCTTTTCGGCGGTTATTCACGCAAAGCTCGGCGATTATGACTACCGTCTTTGCGAGCTGACGGAAACAGAGCTGACCGAGTTTATGACAAAGAAAGATTTTAAGGGTATCAATGTCACAATTCCTTATAAGGAAACGGTTATCCCGTTCCTTGATAATATTGACGAGTCGGCGAAGAAAATCGGCGCAGTTAATACGGTTATAAATAACAACGGTATTCTGACGGGTTACAACACCGATTTTTACGGAATGACCGAGCTTTTAAAAAAAGGCAGTGTCGAGCTTGCAGGCAGGAAGGTGTTTATCCTCGGCACAGGCGGCACCTCAAAGACGGCAAGAGCCGTTGCAAAGAGTCTCGGAGCGAGTGAAATTAACGTTGTTTCAAGAAATCCGGAAAACGGCGAGATATCATACGATGAGATGTACAAGACGGCGGACAGGGTTGAGGTTATTATCAACACAACGCCGGTCGGAATGTTCCCGAAGCCCGACGCTTTTGCTGTTGAGCCCGAGAAATTCCCGAACCTCAGTGGTGCGGCGGACGCAGTTTACAATCCGCTGACAACGGAATTTATCAGCCGTGCAAGAGCCTGCGGAGCGAACGCCGTCAACGGGCTTTATATGCTTGTCGCTCAGGCGGCAAAGGCGGCGGAATTGTTTTTCGATGATAAAATGATGACCGAAAAGACCGATAAGGTTTTCTCGGAGATTTATAAAGAAAAGCTGAATATCGTGCTTATCGGAATGCCCGGAAGCGGCAAAACCACGATCGGAAAAATCGTTGCAGAGTCGCTCGGCAGGGAGTTTTACGACACAGACGGGGAGTTTGTCAAGTCAAACGGAGCCATTGCCGATTATTTTAATTCAAACGGCGAAACGGCGTTCAGGGATAAGGAAAGCGAGATTATTTCGGAGCTCGGAGCGAAGAACGGACTTGTTATCGCAACGGGCGGCGGAGCGATACTCAGAGCGGAGAATGTGAAGCACTTAAAGCAAAACGGCATTGTGTTTTTCCTTGACCGTGAGGTTGAAAATATAATTCCGACCTCGGACAGACCGCTCGGAAGCGACCGTGAGGCTATTCTAAAACGCTACGAGGAACGCTATCCTATTTATTGCTCGGCGGCGGACATCAAGGTTGATTCCAACAGAGACGTCAACACCGTTGCCGCCGACATAGAAAAAGCTTTCAATAGCATGGAGGGACATGTATGAAAAT
>OQVL01000119.1_pt1 | contig 31938 bp, 21 predicted proteins | sample 1691501 | NCBI WGS metagenome assembly OQVL01 (sample SAMN03418253, study PRJEB22391) | human gut metagenome | biome: human-gut; feature: organic feature; material: feces | host: Homo sapiens | place: Tanzania | collected 2013-01 | reverse complement strand
ACTCTGCGGATTTCATTCTGCCCTCTACCTTAAAGGAGCTGACTCCTGCCTCTGCAAATTCACCCAGCCTGTCAACAGTGCACATATCCTTAGGACTCAGATGATAGCCCTCTCTGCCGTCAAGGCTGTAAGCAAGCCTGCATGGCTGGGCGCAAAGTCCTCTGTTGCCGCTTCTGCCGCCTATTGTTCTGCTCATCTGGCACTGCCCCGAATAGCAGAAGCACATAGCCCCGTGAACAAATATCTCTATGTCTGTGCCAGTTGCTGTCGCCTGCCTTATTTCCTCAAGTGACAGCTCTCTTGCCGGCACCACTCTCTCATATCCAAGCTCTGCGGCTTTTTTAATTCCTCTGACATTATATATGCTTGCCTGCGTTGAAAGGTGCAGCGGGAAGTCCGGCAGAGGAAGTTAATCTTAATCTGCATGGGATAGCCCATCCAACCAAAGATGTCGATGTTGTCCCAACCTTCCTTGTTGTCGTCGCGTGGTGGGTAGTAGTTGATACGTACTTTGTGGTAGTAGTTGCTGTAGAGGTCGGGCTGCTTGTCGGCTTCGAGGATGGTCTCGAGGGTGGACAGTTTGGAAACCTCTTTGGTGCGGAAGTTGGCGGGTTCGTCGAGTACGAGGCCGTCGCGGTTGCCGAGGATATTGGTAGAGAACCATCCGTTCAGGCCGAGGCAGCGTGTGCCGATGATGGGGGCGAAGCCGGATTTAACGAGTGTTTGACCGGTCTTGAAGTCCTTGCCGGCGATGGGCATCTTGGTTTGTTCGGCCAGTTCCCACATTGCGGGGATGTCGACGGTGGTGTTGGGAGCGCCCATGATGAAGGGAGCGCCTTCTTTGAGAGCTGCATATGCGTAGCACATCGAGGGAGCTACGTGCTCTTTGTCGTCAGCCTTCATGGCTGCTTCGAGGGCGGCGAGTTTGTAGTGTACTTTTTCGTCTACGGGGACGTAAACTTCGGTGGAAGCGGCCCACAGTACGACTATGCGGTCAAGGTTCTTGGCGGCTTTGAAGTCGCGGATGTCTTTGCGGATGTTCTCGACCATTTCCCAGCGGGTGGCGCCCTTCATGTAGTTTTCGCCGTCGAGGCGTTTTGCGTAGTTGTGGTCGAAAGCGGCGCGCATGGGCTTGATGGCTTTGAGCTCGTCGGCTACGGGTTCGATGTCTTTTTCTTTGAGCACTTCGGCGTTGATGGCCGACTCGTAAGCGTTGGCGGGATATACGTCCCACGCGGCGAATTCGATGTCGTTGAGGTCGGCGATGGGCACGATGTCTTTGTAGTGGAGGTATTTTTTGTCAGCACCTTTGCCCACACGGATTTTGTCGTATTGGGTCATGCTGCCTACGGGTTTGGCCAGGCCTTTACGGGTCATCAGCACACCGGTCATAAATGTTGTGGAGACGGCGCCGAGGCCGACTACCATCACGCCCAGTTTGCCTTGGGCGGGCTTAACATTAGGATTGCTCATAATAGTTGATAAGTGGTTTACGTGTATTTTCTATTTTTGTAGTTTTTCAGACTCTTTCGGCATCGACGCAATCGGGGGTAATATACCGTGGGGATCGCGGACGGACCTCCGAAAAAGTGGGACAAAGGTAGACATACTTTTTCAGATAGGAAAAGATTTTCGGGTAAAAACCGCCCTTCAAATGTTTAATATTATTAAATATTTGTCGTTTTAGCAAATCTCAGTTAAATCGGGCCTCGTTTGGTGCTTTTTGGGTTAAGATGTGTTAAGAGTGCAAAAGGCGGTTTTGTGGTGAAAACTACGGTTATCCGGTGTTGCATCGGGCGTTGCATCGATTGTTCGGGATACCCGGACTGTTTCTGAATACCGTGTTTTTCGCCGCAAAAAGCATGGCGTGTAAAAATGGCCATGCTTAACCTTTTTTAATATTTTTTTTGTTGCGTTTGCGGCTTTGGTACGTCTTTTATAAAGAAGGCTCGGAGAAGGCCGTGCCGCACGGTGTGGCCTTTGAAAAGAGCTTGGATAGTATCTTCGTAAACAAAAACAATTTAAATCCCGGAGGATTTGAAAAATGAAGAGATTTAAAGTTATGGTAATAGCGGCTGTGACGGTGACTGTGACGGCATCGGCGGGCACGATAATACCTAAGACTGCCATGTATGGCGACAGTGTAGAGAATGCTGACAGCGCCGGAGTCATGGCTGACAGCATCGAGGCAGACACGACAGATTACGAGACACTTAATGCCGTCACCGTCGAGGCGTCCATGCAGCACACCGGCGCCGAAAAATCCGTGTACATACCCACCAAGCGCCAGCGCAACGCCTCGCAGAGCGCCACCGACCTGCTGTCGCGTATGGACATCCCGCAGATAAGCGTGCCTTTCGGGTCGACGGCCGTCAAGACCGTCAGCGGGCAGGCTGTCGCCGTATTTATCGATTATGTACCGGCGACTCAGGACGAACTCGAGATGATGCGCACCTCGGACGTGCTGCGCGTCGAGTACTTGCAGTCGCCTACGGACACGCGCTTCGGCGGCAAGACCAACGTCATCAATTTCATAATGCGCAAGTATGATTACGGCGGATATGTCCGCACACGTCTGTACGAAAACTTTTGGGCCAATTCCGGCCAGGCGCAAGTCAACGGACGATTCAATTACCGCCGTATGACCTTCGACGTCATGGGCTACGGATATTATTGTGCCAACGACCATACCGGTACGGCGCAGACCGAGACCTTCCGCCTACCCGACGGACTTGGCGGCATCAATACCATCGAGCGCCAATCCACGTCGACAGGCGCCAAATTTCGCCGCAACGATTATAGCGCCAGCTTCCGCGCCCGCTACCTCTCGGACAAATTTACGGCCAACAACACCCTGGTATTCCGCGACACTCGTATTCCGCACAACGACAGCCAAGGTGCGGTGACATATTCGGCCGGCGCATACGACAACTCGGAATACACCACCGTCAACAACAGTCGCAGCCGCAACGCCACCTACAGCGGATACTTCTACATAGGGCTGGGCGAGCGCAACTCGTTGACTATCCAGCCTTTCTACGCATACACATCCACGACCAACGGCACTGCGTATACCGAGGTCGGACTGGCACCCATCGTCAACGGCGCACAGGACTATACAAGCGTGGGCAATGCCTCAATAGAATACGGACACACCTTTGGCGGCTGGCACTCCCTGACCATATACGGCTATGGCAAATACGAGCACAACCACACTCGATATACCGGCAACACCGAGGCGCTGGATCGTACGTCCTCCTATGACGGCAACTTCAGCGCCAGATACTCGTTCACCCGCGGGGAATTCAGCTCGATGGTGGGCTTCGGATGGAATCTGTCGCATATAGACTACAACGGCGTGCGCAACGACTTCAACTCGCCGTTTGCCGACGTGAACCTGCAATACTCGCCCAATTCCAAGAACTCGCTGAGCGCGTATATGCACACCGCCGGGTGGCCTGTATCCTCCAACTACAAGAGCGACAGGCTGATACAATCTTCGCCGCTGCTGTGGTACACCGGCAATCCGTTGCTGACGGCCTATCGTAGCTGGGACTTCGGCGTCCAGTACGTGTATATGCCCTCCAACGCCTGGCGGTTCAGCGGCTACGCTTACGGATGGCTTGTAGGCAATCGTGCCGCCTTCGATTATCAGCCATTTGAATATCAGCCGGGCAAGCAGGCACTCGTGCGCAATATCATCCAGCCCGCCGGCGGATATGGGAGCTATAACGTCGGCATCTATGTCAACTGGCGCCCCCTCGGCGGAAAGTTCAACATCACCGGCAGCCTCCACGAGAATGTCACCCACAACGGGCAGCCCTACGGCCTTGACAAGTCCAGCCTCTCGGGATACGTGCAGGCAATGTACTATGTCGGCAATTTCAACTTCGTAGTCGCCTACGTCAGCCGTGGGTACTCCTTTGATGACAGTATGTCAGGCTTTTACACGCGTTCCCGTGACGCCTTTGCGGTATCTGCCGGATGGGGCAACGGCTCGTGGAACGTCAACCTGCAACTACAGAATATGTTCCGCTGGCACTGGCGCACCTCCACGACCGAAATGGCCTCGACGTACTACGATGTCACACGTCAGAACTACGGCGTCGACAACCACGCGTTGATACAGGCCAAGGTGACATACACCTTCGGCTTCGGTAAAAAGAGCAAGAGCGATTCCGAGGCCGACCTCAACCCCGACGCCGCAAAATCCGCCTCCGGCATTCTGCACTGACACCCGGACTGCCGAGATAGCCGTAATGGCCGTGATAGCTGTAATAGCGCTGTTACGGCCATTACGACTATTATAGCTATTATTAAGAATGTGTGAATTTTGTCGCAGACCCCTGAGAAACAAAAAAAAGTGGTATATTTGCACCTTGAAACGGCTAAGGCTCTGCCTGCGTCGATATTACGAGGATTTTAACGACGTAATACCATATACGACATATTGTTATGCACAGAAGAATGATATTAGGACTTGCTGCCGCGCTACTGGCCTCTTTGACAGGCAGCGCCGCCGAGAGTACAGTCACGACGCGTCCGCTGTGGATGCGCGATGTACAGATTTCGCCCGACGGGGCATCCATAGCCTTCACCTACAAAGGCGACATCTGGGTGGTGCCGACCCAAGGAGGTATGGCACGTCAGCTCACAGCCACCGACTACTACGAGACCACTCCCGTATGGAGTCCCGATGGTAAGAGTATAGCTTACGCCTGCGCCCGCCACGGCAACTTAGATGTCTTTATGATTGATGTACGCGGCGGACGTCCGCAGCGACTGACCTCCAACAGCGCCGCCGAGACACCCGAGGCCTTCTCGCCCGACGGCAAGAGCATCTATTTCTCCGCCGCCATCCAAGCACCGGCGACCAGCGCCATGTTCCCCTCCTCGCGCATGACCCAGCTCTACAAAGTAGCTGTCTCCGGAGGCGCTCCCGTGCAGGTACTCGGAACGCCCGCCCAACTGATGTCCTGGACCGACAAAACAGGCAAATCCTTTGTATATCAAGATGTCAAAGGCTTCGAGGACCAATGGCGCAAGCATCATACATCCAGCGTCACGCGCGACCTGTGGCTGTATGACGGCGCCACGGGCAAGCATACCAATCTCACCAACCGCGCCGGCGAAGACCGCAATCCCGTGGTGGCCGGCGACCGCCTCTACTTCCTGAGCGAGCGCGAGGGCGACAACTGCATCAACGTCTACACCGCCCCTCTGACAGATGTAAGCAAGGCACAGCGCCTTACCGCCTTCAAGGGTAATCCCGTGCGCTTCCTGTCGCGCGGCGCCGACGGCACACTCTGCTTCGGGTACGACGGCGAGATATACACGATGAAAGACACGGACAAAGCTCCGCGCCGTGTCGAGGTATCACTCATAGACCCCGATGACCCTGTCGCCGAAAAAAAGAAAGTATCTTCCGGCGCAACCTCCGCCGCACCCTCGCCCGACGGCAAGAGCATAGCCTTCACATATCGCGGCGATGTCTTTGTGACTTCCGTGGAATACACTACCACCAAGCAGATTACGCACACCCCCGAAGCCGAGTACGGCCTAAGCTGGGCTCCCGACGGAAAGACCCTCTACTACACCAGCGAGCGTGACGGCAATGCCGCCATATACAGCGCCGTGATGGAGCGCCCCGATGACGACATCAACTTCGAGAACGCCACCGCCATCAAGGAATCCGTGGTCGTTGCCGCCGACAGCCACGAACGCGCCCGCCCCGACATCTCGCCCGACGGAAAGAAAATGGCCTTTGTATACGACCGCACCAAACTGGCCGTGATGGACCTTAAGTCCAAGAAGGTCAAAGTGCTGACAGACGGCACCACCACACCCGAGCGCAACGGTAGTATCGGCTTTGTATGGAGCCCCGACAGCAAATGGCTGGCCACCGAAATCGTCACTCGCAAGCACGAGCCGTATATGGATATCGCCATCATCAACGTCGAGACCGATGAGATAATCAACCTTACCGCCAGCGGATACACCGACGGCAATCCCAAATGGGTGCTTGACGGCAATGCCGTTGCTTTTGTGAGCGAGCGCTACGGTATGCGCAACCACGCCTCCTGGGGCTCGATGGATGACGTGTTCATCTGCTTCCTCAATCAAGACGCCTACGACCGTTATCGCCTTTCGCCCGAAGACTACGCCCTGTACAAGGAAGTCGAGAAGCGCCAAAACAAAGACGCCAAGTCCGATAAGAAAAAGTCCGACAAAAAAGACGCCAAGTCCGATGACGACAGCGAGGAAACCAAGGCCATCAAGGTCGAAAAGGACGGCATCATCGACCGCATTGTGCGCGTGACGCCCATGTCCACGGCTATGACAGACTACGCCGTGACAGCCGATGGCGACAACCTCTACTATATCAGCCGCGCTCAAGACGGTATGCAGCTGTGGAAACTCGATTTGCGCAAGGGAGACCACCGCATGGTCAGCAAAATCAGCGGCGGACTCTATTTCACGAGCGACAAGGACGGCAAGACCCTCTTTGTGCTGGGCCCGTCCATGCGCAAACTCGACCCCAAGAGCGACAAATTAACGTCCATAAGCTATAGCGCCACCATGCCGCTCGACCACGCCGCCGAGCGCACGGCCATGTTCGACAATATGGTACGCGAAGTGGGGCAGCGCTTCTATGTAGCCGATATGCACGGTGTAGACTGGAAAAACCTCACCGCGCACTACCGCCGCTTCCTGCCCTATATCAACAACAACTACGACTATGCCGAGATGCTGAGCGAACTGCTGGGCGAACTCAACGTCAGCCATACCGGCGGACGCTACAGCGGCAGCTCCGCTTCGGGCGACCGCACGGCCTCGCTGGGTCTGCTCTACGATATGTCCTACACCGGCAAGGGATTGCGCGTGGCCGAGGTGCTCAAGAAAGGCCCCTTTGACCGTGCAGCATCCATGCTGACACCCGGAATGATTATCGAAAAAATCAACGGCGAGGAAATTACTCCCACCGCCGATGCCTCCGTACTTCTCACCGACATCTCCGGCAAGAAGACACTGGTAAGCATCTACGACCCCAATAGCGGACAACGCTGGGACGAAGTGGTGCTGCCCATATCCGCATCGGCACACAACGACCTGATGTACAACCGCTGGGTGCGTCAGCGTGCCGCCGATGTAGACCGTTGGAGCAACGGCCGCCTCGGATACGTCCATATCGAAAGCATGGATGACGGTTCGTTCCGCACCGTGTACAGCGATGTCCTGGGCAAGTACAACGACCGCGAAGGTATTGTCATCGACGTGCGCTGGAACGGCGGCGGACGTCTGCACGAAGACATTGAAGTGTTCTTCAGCGGCAAGAAATACCTCACGCAGGAAATACGCGGCATCGAAACCTGCGATATGCCGTCGCGCCGCTGGAACAAACCCTCGATTATGCTGATGTGCGAGGCATGCTACAGCAACGCCCACGGCACCCCCTGGGTATACAAGCACCAAGGCATAGGCAAACTCGTGGGTATGCCCGTACCCGGCACGATGACCTCGGTCAACTGGGTCACCATGCAAGACCCCTCGCTGGTATACGGCATCCCCGTAATCGGATACCGCACCGCCGAAGGCACCTTCCTCGAAAACAGCCAGCTCGAGCCCGATGTACGCGTGGCCAATGACCCGGCAGTCATCGTCACCGGCGAGGATCAGCAGCTGCACCGCGCCGTCGAAGAGCTGCTGCACCGGCTGGATGCCTCCAAAACCAAGAAATAAGTTATTTCAACGGATAGCGGTCGCCGTCATCGGCGGCCACTGTCTGTGGTACGATAAAAATACACGGACATGCAAGACAGCAATCCCGGCATCAATGCCGAAAAAGATGACACACGTACACGCCTCATAGGCGCGGACGACAGAGAAGCAACAATACGCATAGGCACTCCCATGCCCGGGCCGACGCCCGCGCCCGCGCCCGGCGGCAACGGGCCGCGCCGCAGCAAAACGTGGATATATGCGGTCATAGCCGTGGCCGTCATAGCCGTCGGCGCCGTGGTCGCATTACTGCTTTTGGGTAATGACGACAAGAGCGACTCCAAGCCCCTGTCGGCAGTCGAAACCAACGAAGTCCCGGGAGTCAATGATGCAGACATAGGCGATTTCCTGAACACCGCCATGGACGCCCGCTACGACAAGGGCGCCGATGAAGCCGTGGCCGCGGACTCGGCCGCAGTGGAAGAAGTGGCCGCAGTGGACTCGGTTGCAGCGTGGTAATCTTATCGCGAGAACAATAGCACCATAAGACAATACTTAGCGGAGATGCTCCGTGTAGACCGAAAACAGCAGGTGTCGTCAGGCACATGCTTACGGCAATTATACCTAAGATAAAGATAATGAAGACCAAAGACCAACTTATAGACGACCTGTTGGCCCTCGCCTTTGCCGAGGATGTCGGTGACGGCGATGCCACCACCCTGAGCACAATCCCGGCTGACGAAACCGGCACGCAACAGCTTATCGTCAAAGAACCCGGCATACTGGCCGGAGTGGAAATTGCACGCAAGGTATTCCAACGCTTCGACCCCGAACTGCGTATGGAAGAGTACATACACGACGGGGCGCACGTCAAGCCCGGCGACATCGCCTTCCGCGTCACCGGACGCGTACGCTCGCTGCTGCAGACCGAGCGCATTATGCTCAATATCATGCAGCGTATGTCCGGCATCGCAACCACCACCGCACGCTACCAGGCGTTGCTCGAAGGCACCGGCGCTCGCGTACTGGATACCCGCAAGACCACGCCCGGAATGCGTATGCTCGAAAAAGAAGCCGTGCGCATCGGCGGCGGCACCAACCACCGCATCGGGCTCTTTGACATGATTCTCATCAAGGACAACCACGTAGATTTTGCCGGCGGAATACCGCAGGCCGTGGCTGCCGCCAAAAAATGGTGCAAGGACAACGGCAAATACCTGAAAATCGAAGTCGAAGTGCGCAACCTCGACGAAATCGACCAAGCCCTGGCCGCCGATGTCGACCGAATAATGCTCGACAACTTCAGCATCGAACGTACACGCGAGGCCGTCAAGCACATACGCGCCAACCAAAAAGGCCGCCATGTCGAAATCGAGTCCTCGGGCGGCATCACCTATGACACCCTGCGCGGCTACGGCGAGTGCGGCGTCGATTTCATCTCCGTGGGCGCATTGACCCATTCGGTCAAGGGCCTTGATATGAGCTTCAAAGCCGTCAAGGAGTAAGAAAAGCCGTCAAGGAGTAAGAAATACGGCTGCAGCGTCTGTGACAGCCAAGACGCCACGGCAAGACGCCACAGCCAAGACGCGGCGGCAAGACGCCACAGCGCGATATAACACACGAAATTAAACATCTAAATATATAAGTAATATGACATTCAAAAAAATTCTCTCCCCGGTGGCACTGGTATGCGCCGCTGTGATGACGCTTGCCTCGTGCGGCAACTCATCTTCGGTGTCGAACAAAATCAAGGAATACATCCCCGACGACTGCATGATGGTGATGTCCGGCGATGTTGAACGCGTCCTCGAACAGCTCAACTGCAAGACCAATTCCGACGGACAAATCGAGCTGTCCGACGAGCTGTCCCAACTTGCGTCTTACGACAAAGACATAAACAAGCTGCTCGAATTCAAGGGTATAGACTGGAATAACGTCGTAGTCGGTGTACGCGGCAAGGGCGAAAAAATGTCGGTGTTGGTGATTTTTTCGGTCACGGACATAGACACGTTCTGCAAATCGATGAAAGATGCAGAGGATGACGAAGACCTTGAAGTCGACAAGGACGGCGATTACACCACTTTCGGCGACAAACGCCATGTGATAGCCCTCAAAGACAATTTGGGCTTCTTGGCTATCAAGAACGGCACTCTGGTAAAACAATCCAAGGCAGCTTCCACCATCGACGAATGGCGCGACAACGCCAAGGAAAGCCCGCTGGCCGACTGGAAGCTGGACTACATGACACAGAACCGCATCTTCAATATGCTGATAGACGGCAAGAAGGTGGGCAATATGCTTATGAACTATATGCCCTACGGAATTAACAGCTTGCCTTCCATGGAATACCTTACCAAGGGCTTCCTGGGCTTCCACCTGGATGCTGACGGTCCCCGAATCACTATGGGCGGCGAATTTATGGACGCTGACGGCAAAATCAAGGAAATGCCTCAGTGCGGCAGCTTCGATGCCTCCCTGCTGGCCTACGCTTCGCCAAAGGACGTCATGGCCTTCGGCGCCGGCATCGGCAGTACCAAGAATATGGCGCAGGGCTTATTAGGTGTATTGCCCGGAATGAGCAGTCAAGTGTTAGAGCAAGTGCAAGCTATCTACGATCTCTTCGACGGAGGTTCCGTCATGGGAGCTGCCGGACCGCTGAACGGCCTCGGCTCATTCACTGATCCTCAGTATGACAACTGGCACTTCGTCGTGTCCGCCAAACTCAAGGACGACAACGCCACCAAGGTCAAAGACCTGATTGCTTTACTGGCCGCTGCAACGGATTCGGCCGTCGTCACCGGCAACGAAATGGTGCTGAATATCCCCGTGAAGTATTCCTACGATGATTTTGACTATGAGTACTCCGAACCCGACTTCTACGGTGATGATTACGTGTCGCAGCCTAAGATTACTTACGGCAAGCTGTATATCAAGCAAGAAGGCAACGTCTTGGTAGCATCCAACGCCCCCATTTCCAAGCAATCCAATTCTTTCAAAGCCGGCGAGTTTGAAGGCAAGGCCGGTGAATTCCAATTTGCCCTCACCAAAAGCGACTTGAAGAAATACTCCGGACTGGAAATACCCTTCGGCGTCAGCTTCGTGGCAGACGCGCCCAAGGGCGGCGGCACATGCAGCGCCGAACTGGCACTGACCGAAACCGAGGGAAGCATCTACGACAATATAGTAGGAGCCTTCGGTTCGAGCAAGTAAAACGATATAGACACATTGGGGCAAATGAATATAGTGCGTCAATGTATGCTGATACCGGCAGTGGCGATGATGCTACTGTCGGTATCAGCATGCGATAGCGGCATCCAAAAGGGCACCATAGACGATGTTTTGGCTGCAATACCCGGCGGAGCTTCCGCCGCGACAATGCCGTGGCGGCAGGCCGGTGACGTCTGCGGCCTCGGCGGCGATGTCGGCGACCTCTTTGGTCGCGTATGCCGCCTCAGTGCCACAGATCCCGTGGCACTTATATACGCTCCCGGTTCTCTCAGAATTCTTGTGTCTGCAATCTCAGATGTGGCTGTGGCCGAGGATGCTACCGCCGATTGGGAGCGCGAGGACTTGGGCCGTGACGGCCTCGCCGGACGCGTATGCGCAGCCCCCGACGGCACCGTCATCCTCTGCGGACGCCTCGTATGGCTCGTGAATTCGACGGAAGTCTCCGAGGCCGTGCAGGCGGTTTCCGAGATACTGGATGCCGGCGGCGGACTGCCTCAACCCGTGTGCGAAGTATTGAAGTCCGGCGCCGATATTGCCGTGGCCATGAGCGTCGAAGACAAATACCTCACCGCCAAGGTCTCGGACAAAGATGTCGAGGTGGAGATCCGCGGCGAGCTCCGCGACAGCACCGGAGCCGTATACGATTTCAGCGAATATGCACAACCTCTGAACGGGCCGATGTCCGACCGGCAGGCGTGCGCCGCCGTTGCCGTCGGGCTGCGCCGCGGAACTATGATCCGTGCCGTCTCCCAATACTTGCAGCCTCGCTTGGGCGTCAAAGAAAAACTGGCCTGTGCGGCTGTCTCCGATATCCTGCGCGATGTCTGCGGCACGCTGCGTGCCACCCTCGAAAAGGAGGGTGCTGCTGTCGTGGTACGCGTGTCCATGCCCTATGCCGAAGGCGGCGCCGCTGCGACTACGCGCCGCATGGCCTCGATGATACAACGCTTCGGACATCAAGGTAAGGTACACGTCGAGGCTCTCGGAGACACTCTGATGCAGCTGAAAATAGCCGTGGACTTTATTCCGACTGATTTCGGCGGCTTTGCTCCGACACCGACAATTACGCCCGATAAGGATGCAGACGTGCTTATGGCATTGGCAATAGCCCCGATATCAGAAGGTCTCGTGCATCTAGACGGAGTGGAAGCCGTTGTGCATCAGCGCGATTTTGTGGTGACGCTGCACGGCACGGATTTACGCCGACTTTTGATGATGGCTCGCGGCGATGATGCCGACGACGAACAGTCGGACGAATAAAACACTGACAATGAAACGAATCGAAACAATCAAGCTCGACAATGTGCTGCCGCGAGTTTTCGCCGGCAGCGAGCACGACAGCCCTGTGCGCGACTCTCAGGTATGGCTGCACAGCCTGACACTGCGCCGCGATGCCGGAGCGTACCTCGTGGAGGCCGAAAGCGGCACGGGCAAATCGTCGCTATGCTCCTTTATATACGGCAACCGCCGCGACTACTCAGGGCATATATACTTTGATGACCGCGACTTGGCCTCCCTCTGTGTGGGCGAGTGGTGCGACATTCGCCGCCGCCATATAGCCCTGCTGCCTCAGGAAATGCGCCTCTTCCCCGAGCTGACGGCTATGGAGAATATACAAATCAAAAACCGCCTGACCGACGCCTGCTCCGAAGCCGAGATACGTCAGCGCCTCGAAGCCCTCGAGATAGAGCACAAGGCCGATACGCCGGCCGCGCTGCTCTCCATAGGCCAGCAACAGCGCGTGGCCATAGTTCGAGCCCTGTGCCAACCTTTTGATTTCCTTATACTTGACGAACCGGTGAGCCACCTTGACCGCCGCAACAACCTTATTGTAGCCGCCATCATCGCGCAAGCCGCACGCGAGGCTCAGGCCGCCGTCATCACCACCTCCGTGGGCAATCCCTTGCTGCTTTCAGACATCGATACAGCCCCCGCCATCAACACCATAAAGCTATGAGTAACAACGTTTGGAAACTCCTGCGCCGCAATATCTCGGTGTCGCAGATAGTGGGTTACGCCATCGCTAACCTCGTGGGCCTGAGCATCATCATCGCCGCCGTACAATTCTACGGCGACACCTCCGAGGCCATCAGCGGCGAAGACTCGTTTCTGAGCAAAGACTACGTCATTATCTCCAAGAAAGTCAGCGCCCTCAATACCATGGGCGCCGGCGGCGACACATCCTTCTCGCCCGATGAGATAAAGGACATAGAACGCCAATCGTGGACGCGCCGTGTCGGACAATTCACCGGCGCCGATTTCTCCGTGATGGCTGCCATCGAAATGGGCGGACGACGCATGTCTACATACCTGTTTTTCGAAGCCATTCCCGACCAATTCCTCGATATAAATCCCCGGGACTGGTCCTTTGATCCGGCTAATCCCGTTATTCCGGTGATAATGTCCAAGGACTACTTGACGCTGTACAACTTCGGTTTTGCCACCACGCGCAACATGCCTCAACTTTCCGAGGGTCTTATAGGCACCGTGCCTATGACTATGACGCTGAGCGGCAACGGCTTGCACGAGACACTGCCGGCACGTATCGTCGGGTTTTCGTCGCGCCTTAACACCATAGCCGTGCCGCAGTCCTTCCTTGATTGGGCCAACGAGCGCTATGCCGCCCCCGGCGACCGCCGCAATCCCTCGCGCCTGATTATCGAGGCCAATACCGCCGGCGACCCGGCCATAGCCAAATATATCAAACGCCACGGCTACGAAATAGCCGGCGACAAGGCCGACAACTCCAAGGCCGCATACTTCCTGCGCGTGGTCACCACCATTGTCCTTACCGTGGGTATAATCATCTCGCTGTTAGCCTTCTTTATACTGATGCTCAGCATATACTTGCTGCTGCAAAAGAATAAGCAAAAGTTGCATGACTTGATGCTGTTAGGCTACTCGCCCGGGCAGGTTGCACGCCCGTATTATCTGCTGATAGGCGCGGTGAATGCCGGAGTGCTCGTGCTGTCGCTGACCGCCGCGCTGACCGCCGCGTCCTGGTGGTCGCCCCGCCTTGCCGACATCGGCATGGCTTCCTCCGGTCCATGGGCTGCGATATGCGCCGGCGTGGTTATCGTCGCGCTGCAAAACGGCATCGTAACCGCGTCGGCGAACGGTTCCTACACCCTGCCGACGCACGAATGGAACATGTACGTCGTCGTGCCGAAATTCGTCCTGTCCGATTCGGGGCTGTCTTTGGACAAGGTCGCCCCCTTTATGCAGCAATACCTGCCGGCGTCGATTTCAGGCGGCTTTGCGGCGAAAGGTCGCGTTTCCGTCAAAGACGGCAAAGTCACGGGACCCGTCGATCTTCTGATTGAAAACGTCGCCGCCAAAACAAAAGTCGCCAATATCGAGGCCCTGAACGGCGTTGTCACGCTGTCGTCGCTGTATCCGTTGGAAACGCCCGCGAATCAGCGTCTGTTCATCGGCACGCTGAACGTCGGCATTCCGTTCCAGAACGCCCTGTTCAATTTCCGCATCGCGGCGAATCAGGGGGTCGAAGTCGCGGGATTGCGTATGAAATACGCCGACGGTCAGTTCAAAAACATCAAACCGTTCTCCCTGCCTTACACAACGGGCGGCGCATCTAAAATTTTAATGGAAGGAAGCGGCATCAATCTGGTGAACGTGGTCAACAACCTGCGTTCGGACGCCCTGTTGGTCGACGGCATCATGAATTCCGAATGGCAGTTGACCCACACCGGCGACAAGCTGGTGTTGGATCGGGCGCTCTTCACGTCAAAACTGCCGGGAACGCTGCATTTCAACCCGTCGGAAAAACTGCGCAAGAAAATGAATCCGCAGATGCTGGCGTTCATGAAAGACGTCATCGTCAAAAAAATGAAACTTACAGCCAAAGGACAGATGGACGGCGCGGTGAAATTCAATGTATCCTTGACGGGTCATACGCCGCTGGAAGCCGATGGCGTCGAACAGGACGTTTCGTTTGACTTCACCAGCGGATTTAAAAACCTGCTGAAACAACAGGGCGGACTGATGGAAATCCCGTCCGACATTCTGCTGTCCCTGCAGGATTACGCGAAAAAATAAGGGGGATTGATGAAGTACGGGGAATATCCCGTCTACGACGCGCTGGGGGTGGAATTGACCCACCCCGTCAAATGTCGGGACGCTACCCTGAAAAAGGGACATGTCCTGACATCGCAGGATATCGGGCGTTTGAAATACGCGGGGATTAAAACCGTCGTCGGCGCGCGTTTTTCATCGAACGACGTTCACCCCGAAACGACGGCGGATATTTTGCTGAAAACAATGGTCGGCGACTATTTGCGCTACACGTTGCCCGATGAAAGCGGCTATTGCGAGATCTTCGCCGACATCGACGGCGTGTTCGTGTTCGACCCCGATCGGCTGAAACGGCTGAACACGCATTGCGAGGATTTCGCCGTCATGACCGTCCGCCCTTACCTGCCCGTGTACAAGGGGCAGTTTGTCGCGAATCTGCGCCTGTTTTCCCCCGCCGTTGACGCCGATGTTTTAAATCAGGCGGTCACGAAAATTTCGGGAACGGGCGCGCTGTTCAAAATCGCCCCCTACGCTTTTTGCAAAATCGGCTATATCCGCACGGTCGCGACCGGAACGACGCCCGAACAAATTGACGACGACGCGCTGGAAAAGCGCTTTGCCGCCTACGGTTTCAGCATTGTTCACAGCGCGATGTGCGCGCACGATTCCGAATCCGTCGAAAAAGCCGTCCGCGACGCGCTGGACGCCCGCGCCGAAATCGTTTTGGTCGAAAGCCCCTTTCCCCCGCTGAATCGCGACGACACCGTTCCCAAGGCGTTCAAAGAAGCCGCCGCCGACATCGACAGGCTGGGCTGGTGCGTCGACGCGGGCGTCCCGCTGGTGCTGGGACACAAAGGCGGCGCGCGTTTGCTGGGATTTTGCGCCGACGACGCGGAACAGCCCGCTTTGGACGTTTTGACGCGTTTTCTGGCAACCAAGTCCCTGCCCCCGATCGACATGTTGCCGATGTTTGCGATGAACGGCATTTCCCTGTTGCGCATGACGAAAAAAATCACGGCGGAACAGCTTGAAAACTCTGTTTCCGTCGGCGCCGTTTCGGACAGCGAAAAAATCGCGGTTGTCATTCTGGCGGCGGGCGCGTCGCGGCGCATGATCGGTTCGAACAAACTTTTGGAACCGTTGGACGGTCTGCCGATGATTGAACGCGTCGTCAGATCGGTTCTGTCGTCCAAAGCGGATTACGTCGTCGTCGTCACGGGACATGACGCGATGTTCATTGAACGCCGTTTGGAAAAATACGACGTCAAGATCGTGCGAAATCCCGATTATGTTTCGGGGGTGCTCGGGTCGATCCGTTTGGGACTGGCGGTGTTGCCGCCCGATATCGCGGGGGCGGTGATTCTGCCCGCGGACATGCCCGCTTTTACCGAAGAATACATCAACCGCCTGATTGACGCTTTCGACGCCAAAGCCGAACGCCCCCCCGTCGTCGTGCCGACGTTCAACGGCGTGCGCCACAATCCCGTTTTATGGCCGCGCGCCCTGTTCAAAGTCGCGAAACCCGTTCCCGAAGACGCGCACTGGACGCCCGCTTTGATTGAACACACCGATTACATCAGGGAAATCCCGTTAAAGGACGACCTGCCCCTGACGGACATCAACACGCACGGCGATCTGTCGAATTACAAAGCGCGCGCGGAATTGGTTTCGGACGCAGAACAGGATTTACTGGCGTTGGAACGGGGCAAATAATTGCCTTTCGGTCGAAAGTCCTGTATCCTGTCGAAAGTTTAGGATTGGACAGGGGTTTTTCATGTTGTTTCACCGCCGTTTTCGCGTCTCCCTCATTCTTGCGTTCGCCGTTCTGGCGCTTGCCGCCGCAGTGTGGCGTTTCGGAAAAGCCGGATATCCGTGGTACGAAACGGTGTCGATGTATCACGTTTTCGTCAAATCGTTTTACGATTCGGACGGCGACGGCAAGGGCGACTTAAAGGGACTGACGGAAAAGCTTGATTATATCAAAAGCCTGAACGTCAACGTCATTCACACGCTGCCGATCACCCCCGCGCTGAACGTCCCCGAAATGCCGCGCAGCCAGTACGGCTATGAAATCACGGATTTCAAAAACGTCCACCCCGACTACGGCACGATCGACGATTTCAAAACCCTGACGCGCGAGGCGCACAAACGCGGACTGCACGTCGTTTTGGATTTCATCACGACCGTCATTTCCGTGCGCCACCCTTTTTTCCAAGACATTTTGGACAATCCCGACAGCAAATACAAAGACTGGATCATCACCGCCCCCGAAATCCCCGCGGGCGACTGGATGAACTTCAACGATTACAGCGAACAGTTCGAATCAACGCCGTGGAAACCTTTGCCGCACGGAGGATATTACTATTCTTTATGGGGCAATTCGCCGTTTTTGGATTACCATAACCCCGCGGTGCGCGATTATATCCTGTCCGTTATCGATTTTTGGCTGGACGCGGGCGCGGACGGTTTCAGAATCGACGCGACAAAACATTTATTCATGAACGGTCCGGGGATTGACAAGCAATACCACCAACCCGAAAACTTCGCTTTTTGGAAGGAATTGCGCCGCCATATCACCGAAAAATACGGCAAAGACAAAATTTTGATCGCCGAATCGATTCCCATTCCGAACGATATCGCCTATGTTGCGCCGAACCGCGAAATGTTTGATTTGATGTTCGCCCCGACATTCATCAACGACGTGTACCCCTACCATGAAACGGATCTGAACAAACTGCTGTCCGCCCCTTATCTGCATTCGTTTTTCACCGATCCGTCCGTGTACAAGATGACGCCGCTGAACAGCCGCCTGCTTTACCATTCGGATCACGACGGCGCGCGGCTGGCGACGCGCCTGCGCGCCCCGACGCCCGACAAGCTGAAAGCCGCCGCGTCCATTCTGACGCTGACGCCCTCCGCGATCAAAATTTACGCGGGCGACGAAATCGGCATCAAAGGCTTTTCCGATTTCAACGATTTTAAAAACAAATGGTTTCACGCGACAGTCGCGTCGATGGCTTGGGACAATTCGAAAAACGGCGGTTTTACAACCTCTTACACGCCCGTAGTTCCGATTACGGACGATTACGCGCGATTCAACGTCCGCGCTCAGGAAAAAGACGACGCATCGCTTTTAAACCACTACCGCGCTCTGTTCAAACTGAAAAAAGACTATCCCGCCCTGTTTTTCCACGGACGGCGCGACGCCGTCGACACGGGCAACGCCAAAATCTACGCCTATCTGCTGACGAACGAACGCCAAGCCGCGCTGGTCATCGTCAACGTCGGGGCGCGCAGCGAATCCTTTGCGGCGGATTTGAAACGGTTCAATCCGAAACGCCAGCGGCTGGTGTTCGGCAGGGAACCCGCAAACACGCGCTGGGAAAACGATGTGCTGAAAATCCAAAAAATGCCCCCGTGGTCGACGCTGGTTTATAAATTCAGCGGCTTCGACACGTCTAAACTGCCGGAAACCGTTGAAAGCACCAACGGACGCAAAGTCGTCGCCCCGTCCTTTGACTGTCGCGAAATCCGCGCGGAAAACGGCGCCGTCTATATCGCAAAAACCGACGAAAACAGCGGTGTCCTGCGCCTGTTCAAAGGACAGGGCGAAATCGGCGTCCGCCTGTTTTCGCGATTCGGCGAAAACGGACTGTCGGAAACATTCCGCCAAACCGTCGACACGACACGGGGCGACGTCGTCCTGCCCCTCTTGCCGCGTAAAACGGACGCCGCGATTTTTGACGCCGGCGCACGATTCGCTTTTGAAAACAAATCGCCGCTTTCTTCTCTGCCCGACGATATGCGGCTGTTGGCGCGAAGCGACGCGAACGTCAGCCTGCGGGATTTTTACGCGGGCGAAGACGCCAATTTCCGCTACTTCAAAATCGACAAATCGGGCTACGCCCTGCAAAGCAACGGCGGCTTGGACTTTGCGATTTTGATTTCAAACGCCGCGGACTCCGCCCGCCCGCACTATCTGTCGTTTTGGCACTTGCCCCCCGTCGCCGCGAACAGACGCATCAACGCGCTGATTTTGTACGAACGCCACATCAGAACGGGAAAAATCCAGACAGACATCAACGAAATGCGGGGATTCGGCGTCGCCGCGACGGGCAAGCATCTGATTTTTGAAACGCCGGACGCGTTCGCCGTCATCGTTGCCAAAGACGTTTTCGCCCCCGAACACCTGTCCGTCGCTCCGATCGTGTGGAGCGCGGGCGGCAAATGGGGCGACAAGCCCCCCGCGGGCAAGCCCGTCCCCATCGTCGAACGTCTGCCGTTTGATAAAAACGCGTCGTATCCCGCAAACGCGATCACGGAATTTTTGCAGGTGACGCCATGAATTTAAAACAATACGGGCGCGATATCCGCGCGCTGACGATTTTGTTTTGGGGCGTTCTGTTTTTGATCAACTTCGGGCACGGCGCGGGGTGGTCGGGCGTTTATTCCATTCTGGTCAAGGAAACGGGAACGCAATCCCTGTCGCTGTTTTTTCTGTTTTCCGCGCTGGGATCGTTCGTTTTGAATTTGCTTTTGACCTGCTTTGCCGATTTGCTGTCAAGCGAAAAGCTGATGCAGATTTCATTCGCGTCGTTCATCGGCGTTTTGGCGGCGGATTTGGCGGTGTTGAACGCGCCCGCCGCCTTTTTCGGCAACGGATTTGAACCCCTGCTGATTTTTCTGGCGGTTTTGATTATTTCCGTACCGTCCATTTACATCATTCAGACATGGAATTTGATCAACCGCACATTCAGTCCGAAAAGCGCGGCGGACATCTACCCGCTGCTGACGACCGCGCCGCTGATCGGCGGCATTGTCGGCGGTTTTGCCGCCAACCGCCTGCCCAAGCTCATGCCCGCGCAATCACTGGTCGCGACGTGGGGCGTATGCATCGCCGCCGCCATGGTTTTGACCGCCGTTTTAAGCCGCCGGCTGAAACGCCGCGCGCCGCGTTCGGAAGCATGCGGCGAAAAAATCACCCCCGCCGATTTGATCAAAAATTTCAAAGAAGGATTTGTCCATTATAAAAAATCGGCGTTTGCGTTGAACCTCAGCGTTATTTTCATGTCGTTCTGGCTGGTTTGCACGATTATTGATTTCTGCTATGCCAAAACGCTGGACAAGACCTATCCGACGCCGGAGGAAATGGCGTCCTTTTACGGCGGATACACGACCGTCGCCAACGTCACCGCCCTGCTGATTCAAACTTTTCTGGGATCAAAGCTGTTGAAATTCACGGGGGTGCGCGCCGGATTTCTGTTTCTGCCCGTTTCGCAAATCTTGTGTTTTGCCGTCATTATGTGGTCGCCGGGATTATACCCGATTGTCGGAACGATGTTTATGCAGACGTTGATCGGCATGTCGATTCAATCCAATTCGGTTCAGGTATCGTTCAACGTGTTCGCCCGTTGCGCGCGCGGCAAAATCCGCACATTGCTGGAAGGCGTTTTGAACCCGTTGGGCGGCGTCATCGGGGCGATTACGATTATTTTACTGCGCCGCTGGCAGGAAAACGATGCCGTAACGGTGGAAAGGCTGTTGCCGTTCACGGGCGCGGCTTTTTCCATGGTCTGGCTGTTTGCGGCGGTTAAAATCCGTAAAAGCTACCTTGCCGAAGCCGAAAAAACCGCCCTGTCCGGCGACGAACGCGACCGCGCCGACGCCGTCGAAGCCCTGCAAATCGAATCCGACGCCGTCCTGTTTGGAAAAAAGACGGAAAAATAGACAAAAAAAAACCTTTTCAAACACGGCGTTTTCTGGCACACTCTGAAAAAACAGCAAAGGATTGTCCATGTCGACTCAACAGGAACTGGAAGCTGAACGCTTCATTCACCGCGGCATGCGGTATCTGGCGGCGACTTTTCCTGAAAAAACAAAGGGAATGAGCGCGGAAGCCCTGAAAAACGGGCTGATCGATTCGTGTTTGGCTGCGCGGGAACGCGGCTTTGAAACCGAATCCGACATGATGACGCTGGTCGATTTTTTCTGGCGTCTGCCCGATGACTGGCAACGGGCGGGGGAATACCGCTGGGTTGACGAAATCCTGAATGAACGGGATTTGGACAATCAAATGAAAATCGACGCTTTGCACGACGCTTTGGCGACCGTGCTGGCTGTGACCGAAGACGCGGAGGGCAATGAAAATGAAACGGACTGATCAACACGCGGCGACGCGGGACACACCGTGCAAGGCAACACTGTATGTCGAATCCCCCGCCGTAATGATTCCGCCGCATTTAAAAAGCAAAGTCATGAACCGCGACAACGATGTCGGGGCAACGACGGGGCACGCCTATTTCAGCATCACGGACAAAGACGGCAAGGAAACCTTCTACGGTTTTCATTCGGCGGCGGGATTGCCCGGCAACGAAAACATATCGCTTCAAAAACGGCTTCACCTGCTGTTAAGCGGAAAGTATCGGGGATACGTCGGCGACGATTCCCAATCCGCCCACGACGACAAAATGGTCTATGACATCACGCAAAGCCAGTACGATAAAATTCAAAAATTTGCCGAGGAACAAAAGAAAAATCCCCCGAAATACCAGCTGTTTTCCGGCAACTGCGTTCTGTTCGCGTACAAAGCGCTGAAACAAGCGGATTTGAAATTGCCGCCTCAGCCGTTCTTTCACAATCCCGCCGCGGCGTGTCTGGGGATCCGCATTTACGACAAGGCAAGCAAGCTGAAACGGAAACTGGGCAAAGTCTGCGCGAACATTTTGGGACGTTTTTCGTCAACGCGCAAAGTGTCCGCCGACATTTTGCAAAGCCTGAAACGGAAATCGGACAAACAGGCGTTCGGCGTGCGTTCCGTGACGGACGCCCTGCGCCGGAAAACTGCGACGGAACGCTGATCTTTTTACGGATACTGTCACCCCCTCCAAAAACGCGGTAGATTGTTCTGCGGCGTATGATATTTTTTTGCGTCACAAAAAAAAGCAAAATTTTTCTTCTCCGAGGGCGGAAAGCGATTTGTTTTATAAAGAAACAGCCCTTTGAAAAGACGATTCTGCATTAATTTATTATTTGCTTTTTATTACAAAAGAATCATTCTCCTGTTGCGTTTTGAAGCCGGATTATCTAATCTTTGAACATTGATGGTAAAAGGATTGATCAAAATGCCCAAACAAATCAAAAAAGCTGAAAAATCGTTGGAAGAACTGCTGTGGGATTCCGCAAACAAACTGCGCGGAACGGTGGTTTCTTACGACTATATGAACGTCTGTCTGGGGTTGATTTTTCTGAAATACGCGGGCGACCGATTCGACGCGCGCCGCGCCGAACTGATCGCTATGGGGCGCGAAAAATACATCGACTATCCCGCTTTTTATATGAGCGAGAACGTTTTTTACCTGACGCCCGTTTCGCGCTGGTCGTATCTGATTGAAAACGCGAAAAAGCCCGATTTGCCTCTGCTGATTGACACGGCTTTGGCTGAAATCGAAAAGAACAACGACGCTTTGAAAGGCGCGCTGCCCGACAACTTTTATTCGCGTTTGACGATGGACGTGTCAAAGCTGACGGCGCTGGTGGACATCGTCAATCAAATCAAGATCGACGCGCACGATTTCGACCTGTTCGGGCGGGTGTACGAGTATTTCTTGGGCAAGTTCGCGGCGTCGCAGGGGCAAAAGGGCGGCGAATACTACACGCCGAAGTGCATCGTCCGTCTGTTGACCGAAATGATAGAGCCGTTCAAAGGACGCGTGTACGACCCGTGCTGCGGTTCGGGCGGCATGTTCGTCCAATCGGCGAAGTTTATTGCGGCGCACGGCGGCGAAACAAACGACATCGCCATTTTCGGGCAAGAGCAAAACTCCGCGACGTTGAAGCTGGCGAAAATGAACCTTGCCATTCGGGGTATTTCCGCGGATTTCGGCGCGATGCCGGCGGACACGTTTTCCAAGGATCAACACAAGGACCTGAAAGCTGACTTCATTCTGGCAAATCCGCCTTTTAACTTAAAAGAATGGCGCGCCGAAAGCGAACTGACGGACGATCCGCGCTGGAACGGGTTTGACGTGCCGCCCGCCGGCAACGCCAACTACGGTTGGATTTTGCACATGCTGTCCAAGCTGAGCGACAAAGGCGTTGCGGGCTTTGTCATGGCGAACGGGTCGATGAGCTCGTCCACGGGCGGCGAGGATAAAATCCGCCGCGCTTTGATTGAAAAGGGATTGGTCGAATGTATGATCGCCCTGCCGTCGCAGCTGTTTTTTACGGTGCAGATACCGGCTTGCCTGTGGTTTATCCGCAAAAACCGCGACCGAAAGGAAACGCTGTTCATCGACGCGCGCAACGTCGGCTTTATGGCGGATCGGACTCACCGCGACTTTTCGGACGAAGACATCGCGAAAATCACGGCGACTTATCACAACTGGCGCAAAAAATCGCCCGAATATCAGGATATCAAAGGCTTCTGCAAATCGGCGGATTTGACGGAAATCGCCGCGAACGACTACGTTCTGACGCCCGGACGCTATGTCGGGATCGCGGAACAAGCCGACGACGGCGAACCGTTCGACGCCAAAATGACGCGCTTGACCGCCGAACTGTCAAGCCTGTTCGCGCAATCCGACGCTTTGCAATCGGATATTCGGGACAAGCTGGCAAGCATCGGCTGGAAAGTGTGACATATTGTCCTCTATCTCGGCGTTTGATGAACAAATCGAACTTGGTAAAAACGGGACGGTAGCCTAAAATATTCGGAAAAGATTTTTAAAGGCGGATTTTACGATGACGGAATTGAGAATCGACGCTTTACCGTCAATCGTTGAAACCTTTACGGGAAGCCTGAGCGGCTTACCAAAATAACCAGGAAAACGAGCTGACCTCCATCATCGCCGATTCCTGCGTTCAAAGGTATGAATATACTTTGGAAACGGCTTGGAAGCTGATGAAAAAGTACTTAAAGCAAACCTACGGAAAATCGGACGAAGAATTGACAATCAACAATATTTTCAGATTGGCTATGAGAAACGATATTTTGCCGTCGGCGGTTGAAAATTTTATCGCCTGTGCTGACATGCGCGTCGATATAATCGCGCGGAATCAAATCCCCGAACAGTTTCGCGAAAATATAGAACAAAAGTACTATATCGTGCAAAGTGAAAAAGATTAAAACTTTTTATTGATACTTTTTCTGCCATAAGATATATTTTGATAAAAGATTGAAACTGCGGGAAGTGCCGACGGCGCGACGCGGCAATCCCGCAAGTCATTGCGAGCGTAAGCGAAGCAATCCATTTAAGGAGGGGTAAATGGAAAAATTAGAAAATTTATATTTAGAAATACATTACGGAACATCATTATCTGCACTTTCTGTTGAAACCAGAAATGCTTGCTCAAATGCACTTATTTCTTTAATAAATGAAATTTCAGAAACTTTATATGGAAATTCTAAAAATTTTGAAATGCTTTATATGCCAGCCCAAGAGGGGTCTTATAAAGATATTATTAAAATTGAAGTTGTAAAAAAATTTTTATCTAGCATAAACACTACCGCTAATCTTTTAATTTTGTGTCTTGGTATTCCCAAAGCATATGAAGAAATAAGCTATATACATAACGAAAATGTAAAAAAACAATTTGAAATATCTACGCAAAATACAGATAAATGCCTTGAATGGCTTGAGAAAATAAGATCCTTAAATGAAAAAGGTGTAAATGTTGAATTGTCTGAAAATGAATTAAATAGAGTTTGTTCAAATTTAAAAATAAACCGTCATGTAAGTAGATTGTATAATAATTTGGAAAAAAATCATGACATATCGAAACAAGAGTTTGTATTAAAAGACGAAACTGGAAATTCTATAAATTCTGCTAAAATTCCTCGAAAAAATTTTAAAAATTTTGTGAAAAATGATGACGAAATTTATGATGGTTCTTTTGAAAATGTGCATTTTGAAATCATTTCTCCGATTGTAAAAACAGTCAAAGGAGCAAAATCTTGGACGGGAGAATTTAAAGGACGTCCTTTGTCTGGTGATGGAATACCTCTAATTGAAACAGATGAAATTGTAAAATTTTATATGGCAGATACAGATTTTAAAAAAGATATCAACAAACAAGAAGTTTCTTTTAAACAAGGCGATGTGATTGTTGGAAACATTCGCATAACAGGGCGCATCCGAGAAGATCTAACATTATCGAACAGAAAAATTTGGGTGGAAGATGTTGAAAAATACAATGATATTCAAAGAGAAAATTTTTCAAAAAAGAATGCGTATGATACTCTCGAAGACATGCCGTTGTTTAAAGGGAAAATTATCAAATGACTGAATGGCAAAATGTTAAATTAGAAGATGTTTGCATAAAAATTACAGATGGTTCTCATTGGAGTCCTAAAAGCCAAGAAAGCGGTTATCCTATGGCATCTGTAAAGGACATGGGGGAGTCTGAGCTTGATTTATCTTCTTGTCGCAAAATTTCAAAAACAGATTTTGAAGAGCTTGTTCGTCAAGATTGCAAACCTAAAGTTGGCGATGTTTTAATAGCAAAAGACGGAAGTTATTTAAAACAAATTTTTGATGTGAAAAATGAACAAGATGTCGTTATCTTGTCATCAATCGCAATTATTCGCCCAAATAAACAGAGTGTAACGCCTCATTTTTTAAAATATGTTTTCAAAAATCCAACATTTCAAGAAATGGTTAGCAATAACTATGTGTCTGGCGCGGTAATTCCCCGTATAGTTTTAAAAGATTTTTGTAAGATTCCTTTTTCTCTTCCTCCTCTTGATGTGCAGAAGCGGATAGCGGGGATATTGGGGGCGTTGGACGATCGGATTGACGTGTTGCGGCGGGAAAACGTGGTTTTGGAACAAATGGCGCAAGCGGTGTTTCAATCTTGGTTCGTCGATTTCGACATCGTCCGCGCCAAAGCCGCCGGAACACCCGAATCCGAAGTGTGCGAAAAATACCACATCACGCCCGAATTGTACGCCCTTTTCCCCTCCGCCCTTACCCCCGACAACCTCCCCCTCGGCTGGGAAAAGAAAAGTTTGCCAGAAATAGCCACTTATTTAAACGGTTTGCCATTGCAAAAGTTTCCGCCAAAAAACGAAGATGAGTTTTTGCCTGTTATCAAGATTGCAGAATTGAAAGCCAGAAGCGTAGTCGGGGCAGACAAAGCATCAACGGATATTGATTCAAAATATATTATTGATGACGGAGATGTCATTTTTTCATGGTCAGGCTCTCTTGCTGTCGATATATGGTGCTGCGGAAAAGGAGCGCTAAATCAGCACTTATTTAAAGTTTTTTCAAACTATTATCCGAAATGGTTTTATTATCTTTGGACAAGGAAATATTTATTCCAATTCCAACAGATAGCCGCAGGAAAAGCAACGACAATGGGACATATACAACGCTCTCATCTGGAAGAAGCAAAAGCGAATGTTCCCTCTGAAAAGATTTTAACAGCCGCTGATAAGATTATTTCTCCGTTGATTGAAAAAATCATAGACAACAGAAAACAAATCCGCACGCTGGAACAAACCCGCGACGCTCTGCTGCCCAAATTGATGAACGGTGAAATCGAGGTATAAAAAATATTTGCAATTTTTAGTAAAATTTTGTAATAAATAGAGTTCAAACAAGGCGGGAACTGTATAATGAGTGAAGATACAAATGTAGATAATTGTGCGTATAAAACATATGTTGATGCGCGTAATGAATATTACGCTGTGGAAACTTCCGAGCAAAACAAGCTTGACAGTTATGCCAAGACATTTTCAATGGCGTTGATAGCCGCATCGTTCGGGTATTTTGCTTATGTGGCTACGTCAGGCAAAATATGCTATATCGGTGCGCTTTACGGGATATGGGGTTTAAGTTTCCTTTCATTGGCATCGGTTTATTTTTCGTCGTTCTTTTCAGCAAAAGCGGCTAAAGAAGCGCAAAAGGAGCTTGAAAAACACTATAGGGAAAAGCATGACGTGTATGAATTTGATGGCGAAAGGTACGCAAAATGCACGCAGTTTTTTAACAGAGCTTCTCTTTTTTGTTTTGTTGCGGCTTTGTTGGTTCTTTTCTTTTTTATTTATGAAAACCCTCTGGGCAATTTATCGGCGAATTGTCCCTGTGTAACGGAGATTAAAAAATGACAGATAAAATAGTTTTAAAATTAGAAGAAGGCGTGAAACTCAGAGCTGTGAATCAAAAACCGGCTGAATCGCTTCGCATCAGAGCTATGGACGGAATGCCTATTCGTTCGGTCGCGCAAAATCCAATAGGAGAAGTACAAGGAACAGCTACTCCTCGTGCAACGGCGCAAGCTCCGCAAACATCGGGACAAAGCGCATCAACCTCTAATAATTCGCAAAAAGATTAGCCATTGCTCAAAACGCCCTGCTTGTTCGCTATGGCAAACAGAGCGTTTTTATGAGTTTTGAAAATCATTTTTTTGAGTTTTTAAAAGTTATCAACAGCTTTTGATGTGGCGGAAAACTTGACATTTAAAAAAAATTTTATTAGTTTCAAGAAAAGTCATTTTGAGTTTTGAGGTTTTCTGTGTTTACCCATATCGAATTAAAAATTCCCGAACCGAATTACAAGGATTCTTTGGTTTCCAGCGTGATCAATCTGGAAAAAATGCGAAACAAAGAAATCGGTGGCGATGTTCCGTTGCTGATTTTCAATCAGTTGAAAGATATCTTTCAGATTTTTGAAAGTTTGGGTTCCGCCCGTATTGAAGGAAACAGAACAACCCTTTCCGATTATGTTCAGGAAAAAATCGAAGGCGATAAAAAAACGCAACAGTTTATGGAAATCGCAAATATCGAAAGTTGTATTTCTTTTATAGATCGCTGTTTTGAAAGCGAAAGAAATTTCTTGGTTTCCGAGCGCTTTATCAAGGAACTGCATAATATGCTGACGCGTGATTTGACGAACGAGGGGTCGGCTACGCCAGGGGCTTATCGTGTATCAAACGTTCAAATCACCCGTGCTGTTCATACGCCGCCCGAAAGCGTTAAAGTACAAGAATATATGTCCGAATTGTTTGATTTTATCGCGCGGGACGTTTCTTATCAGGAATGCTTGCTGAAAGTGGCTGTTGCTCATCACCGCTTTTTGTGGATTCACCCGTTCGACAACGGAAACGGACGCGTTGCCCGATTGCTGACTTACGCTATGTTGAAAATGAACGGTTTTGACAGAATATCGTTGATGAATCCGACAGCCGTTTTCTGTTCGGACAGAAATAAGTATTTCGAGGCTTTGGCTGAAGCCGATAAGGGAACGAACGACGGCGCGTTGTTTTGGTGTCGCTATGTTCTGCAAGGGCTTGAAGCTGAAATGACTAAAATAAACAAGTTATTGAACAGAACTTTCCTTAATGACAGAATTCTGCTTCCGACAATTCAATATGCCAAAAATTACCATTTGATAAAAGATGACGAATTTGCAGTTTTAAACTATTTGCTGAAGAACAATACGTTTAAAATAACGGACTTACGGGATGTTTTCAAAGGTTCGAAAAACGATCCGCAAATAAATTACCTTGTTAAAAAAATGAACGAACGGCGCTTGTTGCAAAAGACGCCCCAGTCAGATAGAAAATACGCCTTCTGTTTCAATAACCCGATTTTACTGCGCGGTGTCGTGGAACAGCTTGCAAGCAACGGATTCGTCAATAACTAAAGGAAATATTCCCATGCGCCGGTTTGATGAAGCTTCGTTGGAACAGGTCGTTATTGACCGATTGGCGGAAAACGGCTTCGTTTATGTTCAGGGCGACGACATCGACCGCGATTTGCACGACGTGCTTATCCGCGATGATTTGTTTGCTTATCTGAAACCCCGCTATCCCGAACTGACCGAAGCGGAGCGCGCGCGGTTCGTTAAAACTCTGGACAATTTTTCCGCCGGCGAAAGTGCGCTGTACGATTCAAACCGCGATATCTTGCGCCGGGTTTCCGACGGTGTCGTTTTTCATCGCGACGATCCCGCGGACAAAGACGTTTTGTTGCGTCTTGTCGACTATGACGCCCCCGACAAAAACCTTTTCAAAGTCGTCAATCAATTTACAATCCAAGGCGCGTCCGAAACCCGCCGCCCCGACGTTATCGTGTTCGTCAACGGCTTGCCTCTGGTCGTTATGGAGCTGAAAACGCCCGTCAACGAAGACGTCACCATCGAAAGCGCGTTCACACAGTTGACCGTGCGCTACCGCCGCGACATTCCCGAATTGTACAAGTACAACGCTTTCGTTGTCGTTTCCGACGGCGTGAACACAAAAGCGGGTTCCGTATTCGCCGATTTGAACAACTTTTATCCCTGGCGCGGCACGGAAAAAGAAGCTGACGGCGTTAAAGCCCTTTACGCGATGCTGGACGAGCTGTTCGAACGTAAAACGCTGTTGGACGTTCTGCGCGACTTTATCTACTTTCCGGACAAATCGGGCAAAGCGTTGAAAATCGTTTGCCGTTCCCCGCAATACTATGCGACAAACAAGCTGTACGACAACATTTTAAAGCACGTCCGCATCGGCGACGGCAAAGGCGGGACTTATTTCGGCGCGACGGGGTGCGGCAAAAGCTTCACCATGTTGTTTTTGTGCCGCAAGCTGATGCGGTCGTCCGAACTGAACAACCCGACGATTCTCATCATATCCGACCGCATCGATTTGGACGACCAACTGTCGGAGCAATTCCTGAACGCCAAAAAATTCATTAACGACGACGCGATCGTTCAAATCGAAAACCGCGACTTGCTGGGGCAAAACCTGCGCGGACGCGAAAGCGGCGGGCTGTTTCTGACAACGGTTCAGAAATTTGCCGAAAGCACGGGGCTGTTGAGCAACCGCCGCAACATCATCGTCATTTCCGACGAAGCGCACCGTTCGCAGGTCAATATCGAAAAGAAAATCAAAGTGTCGGAAAAAGGAGTCGAAGACCGCTTCGGTTTTGCTTATTTTCTGCGACAGTCTTTGCCGAACGCAACGTATGTCGGCTTTACGGGAACGCCTGTCGACGCGACTTTGGACGTATTCGGCGATGTCGTTGAAACCTACACGATGACGCAGGCGGTCAACGACGGCATTACGGTGCGCATCGTGTACGAAGGGCGCGCCGCAAAAGTGTTCGCCGACCGCGAAAAGCTGGCTTTGATCGAAAAATATTACGAGGAATGCGAAGAAGCCGGCGCGAACGAATACCAAATCGAGGAAAGCAAGAAAAAAGCCGCGACAATCAAATCCGTTTTAGGTCACCCCGATCGTTTGCGCGCGGTGGCGCAGGACTTTGTCGCCCACTACGAAGCCCGCGTCGCCGAAAACGCGACGGTTGCCGGCAAAGCGATGTTCGTTTGCGCCGATCGGGAAATCGCTTACGCTTTTTACAAAGCCGTTATCGCTTTGCGCCCCGACTGGGCGGTCGCCAAAGAATCCGACGAAAACGCCGCGTTGACCGAAGCGGACAAGCGCGACTTGAAGCCTATGGAAAAAATCAAGCTTGTGATGACGTACAACAAAGACGATGAACCCGCTTTGTTCGCCATGCTGAAAAAGGACGACAAGGAAGAACTGGCGCGGCAGTTCAAAAACATCAAATCCAACTTTAAAATCGCAATCGTCGTCGATATGTGGCTGACGGGATTTGACGTGCCGGCTTTGGACACGATGTATCTGGACAAGTATGTGCGCAAACACACGCTGATCCAAACGATTTCCCGCGTCAACCGCGTTTATGACGGCAAGGAAAAGGGACTGGTCGTCGATTACATCGGCATTCAGCGCGCTTTGACCGAAGCGGTCGGGACTTACGGCGCGGGCGGACAAAACGGCGCGCCGACCGACAACGGAGAAGCCGTTTCAATCGTCAAAGACGAGCTGGATTTGCTGAACAAAATGTTCCATACTTTCGACTCTTCCCGCTATTTCAACGGTACGGGGCGGGAACGGCTGGATTGTCTGAACGACGCGGCGGAATTCGCTTTGCAGACCGAAGAACTGATGCGGCGTTTCATGAAGCGTGTCAAGCGGTTGAAAAGCGCGTTCAATTTATGTCTGATGAGCGAAAAAATTTCAACGGCGGAACGGGATTTAATTCATTTTTACATTGCCGTCCGGTCGATTATTTTCAAAATGACCAAAGGCGACGCGCCCGATGTTTCCGAAATGAACGCCCGCGTGCGGCAAATGGTCGAAGACGCCCTTGTTTCAAGCGATGTCGAGGATATTTTCCAGTTGAGCGAAAAAGGCTGCTCGATCGATTTGTTCAGCGAAGAATACTTGGAACGGGTGCAGGCGTTGAAACGTCCGAACACTCGCGTTCAAATTTTAGAGCGGCTGTTGAAAAACGCCGTTTCCGCCTTTCGCGAAGTCAACAAAATCAAAGCCGTCGATTTCGCGCAAAAGCTGAACGGTATTCTGGAACGATACAACGACCGGACGGACAAGGTCGATTTGAACGAAATCGTCGATGAAATGATCGACTTGATTTACGAAATGCGGGCGGAACAAAATTCGTTTGCCGCTCTGGGCATCGATTTCGAGGAAAAAGCCTTTTACGATATTTTGAAATCCTGCGCCGTCAAATACGGCTTTGATTATCCCGAAGACAAGACGATTTTTCTGGCAAAGGAAATCAAACGCCTTGTCGATGACAAAACGCATTATACGAATTGGGCGAAAAAAGCGAGTATCCGCGCCGCGATGCAGGCTGATTTGATTGTTTTGCTGGACGATAACGGCTATCCGCCCGAACCGCAAAGCGACGTGTACAAAAACGTCATTGAACAGGCGGAAAATTTCAAAAAATATCAAATTATGTAATTTCTTAATTTAACCGAAATGAGGAAAATATAAAAATATTGTTTAAATCCAAACGGTTATTTTTTTTCGACAAGAAGCGAAAATGCCTTAAAGTCATAGCGAAAAGTTGAACGAAAGAATAAGAACGGCGTGCGTTCCGTGACGGACGCCCTGCGCCGGAAAACTGCGACGGAACGCTGA
>OQVL01000115.1_pt1 | contig 32234 bp, 33 predicted proteins | sample 1691501 | NCBI WGS metagenome assembly OQVL01 (sample SAMN03418253, study PRJEB22391) | human gut metagenome | biome: human-gut; feature: organic feature; material: feces | host: Homo sapiens | place: Tanzania | collected 2013-01 | reverse complement strand
TGAGAAGCCGATCGACCATGACGTAAACAAGATCCTTGAGGTTAAGAAGGCTCTTGAAAACAGCAACGTTAAGTATCAGGTAGGCTTTAACCGCCGCTTTGACCACAACTTTAAGGCCGCAAGAAAGGCTGTTGAGGGCGGTCAGATAGGCGACCTTAATATCCTCAAGGTTTGCTCCCGTGACCCGGGCGCACCGCCGGTAAGCTACATCAAGGTTTCGGGCGGTATCTTCCTTGATATGACTATTCATGATTTCGATATGGTTCGCTTCATGTCAGGTTCAGAGGTTGAGGAAGTTTTCGCATACGGCGCAGTTCTTGTTGATCCCGCAATCGGCGAGGCAGGCGATATTGACACAGCTGTTATTTCAATGAAGCTCGCCAACGGCGCAATCGCAGTTATTGATAACTGCCGCCGTGCAAGCTACGGCTACGACCAGAGAGTTGAGGCTTTCGGCTCACTCGGTCAGGTTGCTATTTCCAATGACTCGGAGTCAACAGCGGTTGTTTCAGACGCTAACGGCGTTCATGGTGAGGTTCCGCTCAACTTCTTCCTTGAGAGATACATGGGAGCATATGTTGAGGAGGTTTCTCAATTCGTTGACTGCGTTGTTAACGACAAGCCGATCACTGTCGGCCTTGAGTGCGGCCTCCAGCCCGTACTTATCGGTATTGCCGCCAAGAAGTCTCTTGAGACAGGTATGCCGGTTAAAATTGCCGATGTTGCCGAAGAATACGGTCTTTAATAATTAATTAAAGGGTTGCTGCATTTCGGTGCGGCAACCCTGAATTGATAAAAGGGGAATATAATGAACAAGCCATACAAACTCGGATTTTTGGTCGGACGTTTTCAGCCTCTCCATTCCGGTCATGAGGATATGATAAACAGAGCAGTTGAACTTTGCGACAGGGTAGGGGTGCTTATCGGATCGTCAAATGAATCGGGGACAAGCAAAAATCCGTTTACATATGAAACGAGAGAAGAAATGCTGAAAACCGTTTTCGGCGACAGCATATGCGTCTGTTCACTGCCCGACATCGGAGTCGGAAACAATTCGACATGGGGCGATTATGTTCTGAAAAATGTTGTTGATCGCTTCGGTGAGATGCCCGAACTGCTTATTTCGGGCAAAGAGGCAAGGCGTGTGAGCTGGTTCGACAGCGTTGAGGGTGCGTCGATTGCTGAGCTGTATATTCCGAAAACAATTGACATATCGGCAAGCCAAATGAGAGAGCATTTCATTGATAATGATGTTGAAAGCTGGAAGAAATATACGAATCCTAAGCTCTGGAATATGTACGAAAAGCTGAGGCAGGAGGTGCTCGGATCAAAGGACAATAACGAAACACACAGTATGTAAGAAATTTTTGCAGACCTTGGGTCGATGGTCGCTTATAATATAAACAACAGGACCGTGATGAATCACAGCCCTGTTAATTTTTTGCTTAAATTTCGGCTCAGTCGTTCTTCTGCCAGTAGCCGTTGAGGAAGTCGCCGATGTCACGGATCGCCTGGGCGATCTCATCCGGCTTCGGGAGCATAACGATTCTGAAGTGATCAGGCTCATGCCAGTCAAAGCCCGAACCGGGAACAATGAAGATGTGCTTCTCATGAAGAAGATCAAAAGCAAACTTCTTGTCGTTTGTGATATTGAATTTCTTGACATCGAGCTTTGGGAATACGTAGAATGCACCGTGGTTCTTGACAACCGAAAGTCCGTCGATCTTGTCGATTTCACGGATAACAGCCTCTCTCTGCTCATAAAGTCTGCCGCCCGGAACAAGCATAGCCTGTGTGCTTGCGTTGTCTTCAAGAGCTGCAGGAATAACGAGCTGAGTAAGAGCGTTGCCGCAAAGACGCATGGCGGCAATCTGGAAAATACCCTCAACATAGTCATCGGCCTTGCCCTTATAGCCGCTGATGCACATCCAGCCGCAGCGGAAACCGCAGACAATGTGTGACTTTGAAAGTCCGTTCATCGTGATAACCATTCTATCGGGAGCGAGAGCGGCTGTCGAATAGTGCTCAACGCCGTCCATAACAAGTCTGTCGTAAATTTCATCGGAGAAAATGAGAAGATCGTTTTCACGGGCAACCTGAATAATGTCCTCAAGAACCTCCTTCGGATAAACGGCACCGGTCGGGTTGTTTGGGTTGATGATAACAATAGCCTTTGTCTTGGAGGTTACCTTGCTTCTCATATCGTCGATATCGGGATACCAATTGTTTTCCTCGTTACATTTATAGAAAACGGGCTGACCGCCTGCGATATAAGTTGAGTTTGACCAAAGCGAATAGCTCGGCGAGGGCATAAGAACCTCGTCGCCCTTGTTGAGGAGCGGAAGAAGAGCCATAAGAACAAGCTCGCTGACACCGTTACCGATATATATATCATCGGGAGTTATTCCCTGAACACCCTTGCCTTTGTGATAATTGCAAATTGCCTCACGGGCATCGGGCATACCTTTGAGGTCGCAGTATGCAACAGCCTTATCAGCATTGTTGAGGAGTGCATTTCTAACGCTGTCAGGCATTCCGAAGCCGAATGTGGCAGGGTTACCTGTGTTGAGACGAAGCACCTTGATGCCTTCCTTATTCATTCTCTGGCTTTCAAGATAAAGCGGACCTCTGATGTCGGAATGAACCGGCTGTAAATTTTCTGAACGTTTGATTTCCATGGCAAACTCCTATCCGCCGCAGATAAAAGGTGCGGCATTTTTTATCTCATACAATATAGCACAGTTTACTGCATATTTCAAGAATAAAAACAGGAAAAAACTGAATAATATTGAATCTCACCAATTATATGCACAAAAAGATGTTGAAACGTGTATATTATTACATCACGAATATACTTTTCCGCAAATTACAAAGGACTGCCGCACCAGCGGCAGCCCACCTTTTGAAACGATTTTACTTTCTCTTCTTCTTCACAATCAAAACTATAACAATAATCACGACAGCGGCAATCACAAGATAAGGACTTGCGCCGAGAATAAATACGCCGAGGTTTTTAAAAAACTGTCCGATATTGTAAAGACTTTCGGAAAATTTTTCACTGACCTGTGAGCCGAAGCTTGTCGGAGCTTTTTTAACTCGGTCAACCTCAGAAATGCTGATTGAGACCTCGGAATAAGCTATGCGACGGTCGTAATTTTTCTTCTGCGCTCTGAGTGATTCAAGATCACCGCGGACGCTTGTAAGCCTATCCTGAACGCTTATCGAGTCTTGAACGGTTTCACATTTGGCAAGCATTGCGAGCAAGGCTTTTTCCTCTGTTTCAAGTGCGGTGATTTGACTTTCTGTGTCGGTGTAGCCGTCCGTCACGTCCGTTGTTTCAACATTTTTTGAGGTGACTGTTCCCGATTTTTCGAGGAAATCAAGGAAACTGTCGAGCTTATCGGCGGGAACGCTGATATTTGTGCTGACGGTTATATATTCACTCTGCTTATTCTGCGAAAGGGACGAGGTATATCCGTTGAGCAATTTCACCTGTGAATTGATCTTCTTAATCAGTTCATCGGAATCTTTTGTATCTATGCTGACACTTGCCTTTTTAATGAGCTTTTGAGTTACTGCCGCCGTATTGTTGATGCTGTCGGCCTTGCTGTTCTCATTAGTCCCGTTTGAATTGTTATAGCTGTACGCCCCGTTGTCTCCGATTTCTATTTCATTTGAAGATGATTTGTTTGCTGAAAGCGATGAGCCTACACCGTATGCTCCGCCGATCAGTACGGCAACGGCAAGACAGGCGGCGATTATGCTTGTGATTTTTTTGCCATTTTTGAACTTGGCTGTCGGGGTCGGCTTCAGCTCCGAAAATTTATTTTTGAGCGAATCGGGAGCGTGGAGCGCATCGACTTCTCTGATGTAATCCGATTTATTCATCGTCAAAACCTCCGATTATTTCTTCCTTAAGCGCAGCTCTGCCTCGGCTGAGCCACGAAAGGACGGTGTTCGGCTTTGCGTCGAGAATTTTTCCGATCTCCTTTGCGGTATAGCCCTCATAATAATGAAGATAAATCGCATTGCGGTAGTTTTCGGGCAGCGCCCTTACCACATCAAGAACGGAATCCTCTTTTTCAGCCGCATCTTTCGGCAAAGGAGATTCGCAAAGCACGATATTTGAGCTTTTTCTCAATTCGTCACGGCAAAGATTGATTGTGACACGGATAAGCCACGCCTTGAGATGCTCGGTACCTTTGAAAAATTTTTCGCTTTCAAGGAGTTTTATAAACACACTTTGCGTTATATCCTCCGCATCGGCAGCCCTTGACGAATTGTGAACCGCAACACGGTAGACCGTGTCGGCAAATTGAGAGAACGCATATGGGAAAGCGTCCTTTCCCGATGTAAAAAATATCATGATATTGCCTCCTTTCACCTATAACACGTTTTGACGGTGTGAATTATTGCAAGGGGGAAATTTTTATTATAATAGATTTATAAGCTCGGCGACCGAAAAATCGTTATACATTGCGTCATCGAGAATATCAAGGTTTATCTGAGAATACTCAACCTCTTTTGAGTAACCGTAAAATATGCGGACACGGTCGTCAAAGCTCAGCTCGGGAACGCTGTCATAAAGTCTTTTTATGACGATGCAGGCAAAAATACCGTATTTTACCTTGGTCAGCAGATCAAGATCAAAGCAAGCGGTCATCATATATCGCATAAGATAGTATTTGAAGAGTCTTGCAAAGTCCTCGGGATATTTTTCACTGTTGTGATAAACGGATTTTTCTTCCGAGAGGGAGATAAGACGCTTGCGCCGGATGTCACTGATGTATTCCATCTTTTCAAGAACCTTTATACATTCCGAAAAGGGAATAGAGCTGTCGCCGCCGAGCATATCCGCATGGTCAATCTCGCTCTGAAATTCGGCGGCAGAGAAAAGAACGGCTGACAGCTTCATCTTCAGATCAAATCGGCTGTTGTCAAGAACGGTGAAAAAATCATTGCGTTTTTCCGAAAGCAGAGTATAAATTCGATCGGGACTTTCAACCGTTTTGTCAAGATTCACATCTGTTTCAGGCGAAAGCAAAATCCTTGCCGCCTCGGGGCAGCCGAGCCCGAGACCCGTTTCACGTATATCGCCGTAATCGTCAAAATATCTCGGAAAAAGACGGCAGGTATCGCAAAGAGCGTCTTCACCCTTTTGAAGCTGTATTCTGCAAAGGTTACTGCCGTCAAGCAGGGGGCAGCGACCGTCGGTCAGAGAAAAAATATATCCGTCCTCATCCGTCGTGAGGTGTTTGTCAAAGTATTTTTTCAGTTTTCCGTTTTCTTCCTTATATTTTTCCGCCGATCTGTCGTCAATTTCAACGTCCCAGCCCGCACAGCAGGTGTCGGGACAGCGGTCTGATATACATTTGAATGAATCGAAGAATTTGGGCTTTATAAGTTCCATAGATTTAATCTTCCGTTCCCGAAACAGCGAAAATACGCTGTTCTTTTTAAATTTGTTAATAAAATTGTAACACCTTGAGTGTAATTGTCAAGTATAATAATAAGCAGTAATAAAATACGAAAGCGTGTTTAATTCAAATGAACAACTTTATGCAAAAGCTCTACAACTTTATGTACGGCAGATACGGATTCGATAAGCTGACGGGATTTCTTATTCTGTTAAATCTTCTGCTCAACGGCATCGGATCGTTTATGCGCAACCGTATCGCATATTACATTTTCTATTTTGCAGCGCTTGCGATTTTCTGCTTTGCGGTGTTCCGTGTGCTGTCGAAAAATATCGAGAAAAGACGGCGTGAGGGCGATTGGTTCGACAGGCTGCTTGTCAGGACAAATTACACCGATAATGTCAGAAAAATGAAGCGTTGGTTTAAAAGGCAGGGTCTGAGAATCAAGTACTTTAAAACGCACAGGTTCAGAGTGTGTCCCAATTGCAAGGAAAATTTGCGGCTTTCCAAAAAGAGGGGCAAACGTAATGTAACCTGTCCGATCTGCGGAAACAAATTTACCGTTCATATACTTTTTTGAGGAAGTGAAATATTGCTGGGGTATGTCAGGGCTTACAGGCCCGAAATGAAATTTAAGGACTACGATCTTTATAAGGGCGTTTACTGCTCGCTTTGCAAGTCAATCGGCAAACGTTACGGCTTGATAGCCAGGCTGACGCTTTCATATGACTTCACGTTTCTTGCGATTCTGCGTATGGCAGTCAGAGAGAATAAGGTTTGTATGCGAAAATCTCATTGCTCATTTAACCCGATGAAAAAATGCTATGACTGCTCGGATGACAGCGTGGATATCGCATATACAGCCGATGTGTCTATGCTGACCTTTTATTATAAGATCAGGGATAATATTGCCGACAGCAAATTTTTTAAAAAACTTTTTTGCAAAATGCTGATGCCGTATGCAAACCATATATATAAGAAAGCAAAAGGGAATAATCCCGAAATTGCCGAAAAGCTCGGGGCGCTTATGGAGAAGCAGGCGCAGGCAGAGAAAAGCAACGCAGGGATCGACGAGGCGGCGGACGCAAGCGCAAGAATGCTTGCCGAGATGGTCTCAACGGACATTGAATCCTCGGACAATGCGTCACTTGAAAGGGTAGGATATTTCCTCGGTCGCTGGGTTTATCTCATTGATGCGGTTGACGACTGCGCCGACGATATAAGGACGGGTAGTTTCAATCCGCTGAAAGACCGATTTAATTCGACTGATTTCAACACTTACAGCGAGGAAATTTTGTCGCTGACCGTCGGAGAAGCAATAAATAATTTAAAAAGACTGAAAATTCACAGATTTTATGATATAATAAATAACGTTCTGATTTACGGAACCGAGTGTTCTGCCAAAAAAGTAATCTATAAGGAGGTCGGTCGTTGTGAAAAATCCGTATGAAGTGCTCGGTGTAACGTCGTCGGCAAGTATGGATGAAATCAAAAAAGCATACCGTGACAAAGCGCGCCTATACAGCGAAAATCAGGCGAAGATGGACGAGCTGAACGACGCTTACGATTTTATAATCAACAATCTCGGAGGCAACCGCACCGACGGCTCCTATTCGGAAAATTCATATGGCTCAACTGCGAGTCAGACCTCGGAGTTCGGAGATATAAGGGCAAAGCTGAACAGCGGAAGAATCGACGACGCCGAAATGTTGCTCGACGGTATTCCTTATCAGCGCAGAAACGCCGAGTGGTATTACCTCAAGGGTACGATTCAGCACCGCAAGGGCTGGCTTGAAAGCGCACTTGAGAGCTTTAAAAAAGCGAACGAGCTTGAACCGGGAAATGCCGAATATGAGGCAGCATATAATCAGCTTAAGCGTGAATCTAAGGGAGACTTCAGAAAGAACAGGCAGGACGTCGACGGTGACGGCTGCTGCAGTCCGTGCAATATATGCTCCTCACTTATGTGTGCCGACTGTTGCTGCGAGTGTATGGGCGGCGACTTAATAAGATGCTGTTGACGGTGATAATATGAAATATACTGTTAAAACTGCGCTCGGCGGAATGTGTATCGGGCTTTCGGCGGCGCTGATGATGCTTTCCTCTGTAATACCGTTTCTGACCTATGCGATACCGGCGATGGCGGCGCTGCTTGTCCTTTTTATTAGGGTAGAATGTGACTGGAAATGGGCGCTCGGCGTCTATGTCGGTACATCTGTTGTGAGTGCGCTCGTTGTGCCCGAGAAAGAAGCGGTTGCAATTTACATAGCTCTGATCGGCTACTATCCGCTTATTAAAGTCTTGCTCGATAAGCTGCCGAAGGTGATCGGATATATTGTAAAGGCTTTATTCTTTACAGGTGTAATAATCGCAACATATTATATTATTATGCACGTGTTCGGTATATCGACGGAGTTGCTTGAGGATACACAGGGCTTTATGATTCCGTTGCTTATAGTCCTCGGACTGGCGGCATTCATTATGTATGACGTAGCGATTGAAAAGTTAGAGCTTGCATACTACCGCAGATGGCAAAAAAAGTTCAGAAAATTATTCAAGAAGCACTGATTTTTCGGTGCTTCTTTTCATATGTGTCGACTTGTCCGCATAGTATTTCTCGGGAGGAATGAAGATGAAAAAGTATCTTGTGCTTTGCTCTGTGCTTATGGCGGCAATGATTCTTCTGCCGCTTACCGCAATGGATAAGCCGCAAAAAAGTGTTGCCGCAGAAAGCGATAATACCGTATCCGATGACGGCGGAGTGATCAGCGTAATGAAAAGCGAGAGCGGAAAGGTTGAAAAAACCGATATAAAGGAGTATACGGTAGGGGCTTTGGCTGCTGAAATGAGTATGGACAGTCACGATGAGGCGCTGAAAGCGCAGGCGGTTGTCTGCTACACATATGCGCTTTATTGCAGAGAAAAAGCGGATAAGGACGAACTGAACGGAGCGGACATATCCGACGATTCAAAGACGCATCAGGGATATCTCAATGAGGATGCACGCAGAAAAAAATGGGGCAATAAATTCGACGAGTACGAAAAAAAGGCGGAAAAACTTGTCGGTGAGGTGCTGGGAAAGAAGATGACATACAACGGCGAACCTATCCTTGCGGCTTATCACGATCTGTGCAGCGGAAAGACAGAGAGCGCAAAAACCGTGTGGGGAGAGGAAATACCGTATCTTCAATCCGTCACGAGCGACGGGGATAAGCTGTCGCCGAATCTTGAAAAAACGACCGTGATGGATAAGGATAAATTCGGTTCTGCAATTAATGTGATTGACGGGATAGAGCTTTCCGACGATGCGGGGGATTGGCTCGGCAAAATTGACAAAACGGATTCGGGATTTGTGCGATCCGTTGAAATCGGAGACACAAAGGTCGGCGGAAACGATATCAAGAAGGCGCTGTCGCTCAGAAGCCGTAATTTTTCGATCACGTATTCAAACGGAAAATTTACCGTAAAAACAGTCGGAAACGGACATATGGTTGGAATGAGCCAGTACGGAGCCGATTATATGGCACGCCAGGGATCCGACTGGCAGGAGATTTTGAAGCATTATTATACCGGCATAACCGTTGTCTGACATTATATAGTAAAAGAAATCTCCCGATCACATTTGCACCCACATTAAATCGGCGGTTGACTTGGAAAATTTATTTGAAATGCAAGAAAAATAATTTGTAAAAACTATTGCTTTTTTGAAAGAATATGTTACAATAAAGTCAAATCAACAAGCAAGGAGGTAACAATAATGGCTTATAAGATTACAGACGACTGCATCGCCTGCGGCGCTTGTGCAGGTGAGTGCCCGGTAGGCGCTATCTCCGAGGGAGACGGCAAGTATGAGATCGACGCTGACGCTTGCGCAGAGTGCGGTGCTTGTGCCGATGTTTGCCCGGTCGGAGCTCCCGTTCAGGACTAAGAGCTTGATGCAGAGTTTAAATGAAACGGTAATTCCACAATATTACGCTGTTTCGGATAAACAATAAAAGAATAGAAAACGCTGTGCGTATCTTTTTTGATACACACGGTGTTTTTTTTTTTGCCTATTGACATTTTAAAAAAAGATAGTATAATAATAGATAATCTAATTTTAGACTAATCGGAGGACGCTATGACGGCAATTAAAATGATCGCAGTCGGGAAAAAGCTCGGCAACATATACGGCGATTTGGCACAGCCGATATGTAAAAAATACGGGATCAATCAGTCCTGTTTTGATGTGCTGATGTTTTGCGCAAACAATCCGGAGAACAACACGGCGAGGGACATCTGCGCTGTCAGAGGAATCAAGAGCGGAATAGCCTCTGTGGCGGTAGATACGCTTATTCAAAAAGGTTTTATGGAACGTACGAATGATCCCGACGACAGGCGAATCCATCGGCTTGTTCCGACAGAAAAGGCGAAGGGAATTATTTCGGACGGAAGAAAGATGCAGGACGGATTTATTTCCACGTTAAAGAGAGGTATAACGCCGGAGGATGAGGAAATATTTGAAAGAGTTAATGAAAAAATACTTGAGAACGTCAAACTGTTCGGCTCGGAGGACAAATAATGGCTTTTAAAATTATAATTTGTATCATTGCGGGCATCGGTGCCGGTCTCGGCACGGGCTTTGCGGGAATGAGTGCTGCCGCTGTAATCAGTCCCATGCTGATTACCTTTCTTGATATGGACTCATATCTTGCCGTCGGAATTGCATTGGCGAGCGATGTGCTGGCGAGTGCGGTTTCGGCTTATACCTATGGAAAAAATAAGAATCTCGATATAAAAAACGGTCTGATAATGATGGCGTCGGTGCTATGTTTTACACTTGTCGGAAGCTATGTGGCAAGCATTGTTCCAAAAACGACGATGGGCAATTTCTCTGTATTTATGACTTTTCTGCTCGGCGTCAAATTTATTGTAAAACCTGTTGTTGCACCGAAAGCAAGGCTGCAAAATGCCACGGAGAAACAAAAGGCGATTCGCTCGGTCATTTGCGGCTCATTGGTCGGCTTCATCTGCGGCTTTATCGGAGCCGGCGGCGGAATGATGATGCTTCTCGTGCTTACGAGTGTGCTGGGATATGAGATTAAAACAGCGGTAGGAACGAGCGTGTTTATAATGTCCGTAACCGCCTTGACAGGATCTGTCAGTCACTTTGCGATAGGGGGTGCTCCCGATCCGCTTGCTCTTATTACGTGCGTAGTCAGCACGCTTGTTTTTGCGCTGATTGCGGCATTGATTGCAAACAAGGTTTCGGCAAAAACGTTGAACCGTGCAACCGGCGTGGTTCTCGTTGTGCTCGGAGCAACGATATTGACTGTAAACAAATTGAAAGTGTAATAAAAGCAGAATAAAATTTTGAACAGCGTCGTTTCCTTTGACACGGCGCTGTAATTATTGTATAATATAAAATAGTTTATTTGATCGGCAGGGGAGGCGGCGGTATGCCCGAATATAAATATGAATATCTCGGCTCAGGGATAAGGGTTGCCGTTTCCAAGGAGCACTCATTCGGAACGGACGCCGTGCTGCTTGCCGATTTCGCTTCGCCGAAAAGAAATGAAAAAGCCTGTGACCTCGGCACGGGATGCGGAATTATTCCTATGATCTGGTGCCGCAACGGTCAGGCAAAGGAAATAACGGCGGTCGAACTGCAGGAAAAGGGCTTTTTGCAGACCTGCGAATCAATAAGAATCAGCTCTGTCGAGGATAAGGTCAGAGCGGTTAACCACGATCTTAAGGATATTAAATCCGTGCTCGGTCACGCTTCAATGGATATTGTGACGATGAATCCGCCGTATAAAGCGGCTGACGCAGGAATAAAGAGCGTCGCAAAAGCGGAGCTTATTGCAAGGCACGAGGTCGAATGTAATCTTGACGATATCTGTTCGACGGCGGCGTATCTTCTGAATTTCGGCGGCAGGCTTTGTATGTGCAACCGTCCCGAAAGGCTCAGTGACACGATTGTCGCAATGAAAAATAACGGTATTGAGCCGAAAAGACTGCGCCTTGTCGCAAAAACGCCGTATACACGTCCGTGGCTTTTTCTGATTGAGGGAAGGAAGGGCGGAAAACCATTTATGAATATTGATCCGCTGTTGATAATGTACGGCGAGGACGGTGAGCTTTCAAAGGAAGTAACCGATATCTACGGTGAATATAAGGAGATCACAAAATGAGTAAATTATATGTTGTGGGAACGCCGATAGGCAATCTCGGCGACTTCTCCCCGCGTGCGGTTGAAACGCTTGAAAGCGTCGATTTTATTGCCGCCGAGGACACGAGAGTTACGTTGAAATTGCTGAACCGCTTCGGAATAAAGAAAAGTATGGTCAGCTATTTTGAGCATAACAAGAGAGAGCGTGGAGAAATGATCACCGCAAGGATACTCGGCGGGGAAACCTGTGCGCTTGTTACCGATGCGGGTATGCCGGCAATCTCCGATCCGGGCGAGGATCTTGTACGCCTTTGCCACGAAAAGGGGATAAAGGTGGAATCTGTTCCCGGTCCGTGTGCGTTCACGACAGCGCTTGCGCTTTCCGGATTCCCATCGGGACGTTTTACCTTTGAGGGCTTTCTCAGCGTGAATAAGCCGAGCAGACGGGAGCATTTACAGTCGCTTGAGAACGAGACAAGGACAATGCTCTTTTACGAGGCTCCGCATAAGCTGGGCGCAACGCTCAAGGATATGAATAAGGTGTTCGGCAACCGAGAAATTGCGATTGTCCGTGAGATCACCAAGATTCACGAAGAGGTCATCAAAACCACTCTCGACGAGGCGGTTGAAAAATATGCCGACGGAAGCGTAAAGGGCGAGATCGTTCTTGTTATCAAAGGTGCCGAAAAGGAAACGTCGGACGACAGTATGACGCTTGAACAGGCAATTGAATGTGCACGCCAAAGCGTTCAAAACGGTATGAGCGTCAGCGAAGCGGCGAAGCAGTCGGCAAAGCTGTCGGGATTCAAGAAAGGCGATATCTACAAAGCACTGATTTAGCGGATCTTTTTTCGTGATACAGCCAAAACCCCTTTCGGCATATAACAATATAGCCTTCAAGGTGCTTTGACTGTCTAACGAAGAAATCTCTCGCTAAAGTATAGGTATCTTTTTCCGTGATACAGCCAAAACCCTCTCGCAAAAATTTTAGATCGCCCACAGTACATTTTTTCTTGGGGCAGTACAACTTCTAAACTGCCAAATGCACTGTGAGCAATTTTAATGCAGTCTCAAAAAGATTTAGATTTTAGATATTAGATATTAAGTTTATATATCTGATCTGAATGAATAATATAAGCAGAAAAGAGGATTCAGAAAATGAGTATGTTCCAATACATTGCACAGCACCCGTGGGTGGGAGCTGCACTTGTTCTTTTGATCGCACTGACGGTGTTCGTATGGTGCAAGGCGATTACCTCGGGCAAAAAGCGCAATGAAGAAAGAGAAAAAATTATTGCCGATCTTGAGAGGGAAAAGGCACTCAGAAACGAGTTCAGAAATCCCGACGAATCGACCTTTTCGGAGGATAAGGACGATTACCGATTGATTGTCGGAATGTGTGCCAATGTTCAGATGAGGCTCGAAAAAGCGTCGAATATGAATGCGGCTTTCAGTGAGCTTTCAGAGGTTAAGAAAAATACTTACTGCCTCGGCTATGTGTTTGAGGACAGCAAAAATAAGCTGTCAGAATATTTCAGGTCGAACGGCGAACCGCTTCTTTCCGCATCGAAAAATGCCGTGAATGAGGTTATCGGCGGTGACTTCGGCGAGATATTCAATAAGGAGTTCGTTATGCTGGACGAGAATGATGAGACAACCTCTGTGGATAACGATTTGCTTTCGAAATATGACGATCAATTCAGCAATCTGATCTCGGAAAAAGGCGCGGAAATATACAAAAAAACGGCAGAGTATATTCGTTCAAACAAGGATGAATTTCTTGCCTGAAAAAAATTTTTAAAAATTTACCATTTACCTATTGACAAAGTAGGTAAATGGTGTTATTATATCACCGACATAAGAAATGAGGCGAAAACAAAGGAGGTAAAACGATGAAAAAGGTACTTAATTCCTGTACGATGTGTGCCGAGTGCTGTATGTGCGCTATTGTTGTTATACCCTCTTTTTCGGTTTCAAAATGACTGACAATTCAGTCGGAAACCGAAAGGCTTTTTGAGCTTTTCGGTTATTTTTTTAGGAAGTGATTTTGTGCGATTTATCTACGGTAAGATGTTGAGAAGCAACATCAGATTCGGACGATGTATGAGCTGACATTCTTATTCATCTGAAAACAATTTTACAATATTTAATTTAATTTTAAGGAGATAATTATTATGTCAAAGATTTATACATCGGCAGATCAGCTTATCGGAAAAACACCCCTTCTTGAACTCACACACATTGAAAAGAAATACGGACTCAAGGCAAAGATTCTTGCAAAGCTCGAATATTTTAATCCCGCAGGATCGGTTAAAGACAGAGTTGCAAAGGCAATGATCGACGACGCCGAGAAAGCAGGAAGGCTCACCCCCGATTCGGTTATCATTGAGCCGACAAGCGGTAACACGGGTATCGGCCTTGCAGCTGTTGCGGCGGCAAGAGGTTACAGAATAATCATCGTAATGCCCGAGACAATGTCAGAGGAACGCCGCAGACTTATCAAGGCATACGGCGCAGAGCTTGTTCTTACTGAGGGTGCAAAGGGTATGAAAGGCGCAATCGCAAAAGCCGAAGAGCTTGCAAAGGAATATCCGAACAGCTTTATTCCCGGTCAGTTCGTCAACCCCTCAAACCCGAAAGCTCATTATGATACAACGGGTCCGGAGATTTATGAGGACACCGACGGTGAGGTTGATATCTTTGTTGCAGGCGTTGGCACAGGCGGTACGGTAACCGGCGTCGGCAAATATCTTAAGGAGAAAAAGCCGGAGGTTAAGGTTGTTGCCGTTGAACCGCTTTCATCACCGGTTCTTTCGCAGGGCGTTTCCGGCTCACATAAGATTCAGGGTATCGGCGCAGGCTTCGTTCCCGATGTCCTTGATACAAAGATTTATGATGAGATCATAACCGTTTCAAATGAGGACGCATTTGCAACAGGTAAGCTCATCGGCGGCGAGGGAGTGCTTGTAGGTATTTCCTCGGGTGCGGCAGTAAAGGCTGCAATCGAGCTTGCTCAGCGCACGGAGAACGAGGGCAAGACAATCGTTGTGCTTCTTCCCGATACAGGCGACAGATATCTTTCAACCGCACTTTTTGACTGATAAAAATAAAACGACCCCCGTCTTTTTTGGCGGGGCTCCGACTCTTTTTGAAGAAAGGTGTTAAAATGATTTCCACAAGAGGAAGATATGCACTCAGGGTTATGATAGACCTTGCAGAGCACAGAGATGACGGATATATTCCGATGAAAGATGTTGTTTCAAGGCAGGAAATTTCAAAAAAATATATGGAACAGATTATGCCGTCGCTTGTAAAAAGCGGCTTCGTTGAGGGCGTGCACGGCAAAGGCGGCGGATACAAGCTGACGAGAAATCCGTCCGAATATACGGTGGGGGAGATACTTCGATCCGCCGAGGGCGATCTTGCTCCCGTTGCCTGCCTTTCCTGTAACGCCGAGGAATGTCCGAGAAAAAAAGAATGTAAAACGCTTCCTCTATGGGAGAAATTCAACGACATTACAAATGATTACTTCGATTCCGTAACACTTGAAAGTCTGCTGTAATCAAATAATTATGTGCTGTGACGATTGACTGTCACGGCACTTTTTTATTGAAAAATGACGGATTATAATGTATAATAAATACGGTTGCGACAGCGCTCGCATTAAAGCACTTTCCCTTTAATGTGGCGGCTGTCTTTTTTTATAAAAAATTTATGTCATATTTTCATTTTCGGCTGACTACTTAATGAGGGAAAAAATAAAGGAGGGTTGCACATGGATGTTGACGAATGTTTGCTGAACGACAAAACCGTCAGTGAATGTTATGAAAAATACTTCCAAAGTATTTATAAATACTGCCGTGTGCGGCTCGGAGAATTTTCACAGTATGCCGAAGATTGTGTGCAGGACGCCTTTCTTGTTTTTTATAATAAGCTCAGGGACGGGGAAACGGTTGAACAGCCGAGGGCGTTTCTTTACAGGACGGCGGACAACTTTGTTAAGCGGACGGTTGAAAGCTGCCGCAGGCGACAAAGCAGAACGGTTGATATTGAAGAGGCGGCGGAGAAAATCGCCGCGCCGCCCGAAAGTGTTCCCGACGATTTCGATTATGATGAATGTGCAAGGATCTTAATCGAAAGGCTGACGGCTGAAGAAAGAATACTTTACGACCTGAAGTACATACAACGAAAATCGTTAAAGGAAATTTCTGAAACCTTGAATATAACACCGACTGCAACGGCGAAGAGAACTTCCCGATTGCGAAGTCGGATAAAAGGTTTGATAAAAACCTATGACATAATATGAGATGGGGTGAGAAACCGTGAATGATCTTAAGGTTACAAAAGAAATACTCAACAGCATATATGACAACTCAGGCTTCAAGGCTGAGGTTGCCGAGTTTATAAATTCGCTTATTGACGAGGAATTTTTGAAAGACGAACCGAACTGTGATTTTATAGATGAATGTATCAATACACTCGACGAACTTGAGAATGAAAACTTTGCAAAGGTCATTCCGTTTGTTAAGAAGCATGCAAATAAATCCGTAAGACAGCGGCTGATTTCAGTAGCGGCGGCTTGTGCAATACTGGCGGCGATCAGCTTTGGTGCAGTTGCGGTCAGCCATACGATAGAGCAGAAAAGAGAGGCAAAAACAACAACGTTACCTGCCGCAACGCAGGCAGTAACTGCCGAGAGAACAACGACAGAGGTGATAACAACAACGACGGCGGCGCCGACGACTCGGGCGGCAGTCCCGGCGGAGCTCAGGCTCGGATTCACCGACAAATTCAAGGATGAATACTTCATCGGAGAAGCGCTTGATGCATCGGGTATAACGGCGGTGATGATTTACTCGGACGGCTCTGAAAAGACGATCCCGCTTGACGATTGCAAGATCACAACAGACGACGGCTTCGGCACAACGGAGCGTTACGAAACGGTAAAGGTAAGCTACGGCGGCGTTTCGGAAACATTCACGGTCAGGGTGCTTCGCAAGAAGGAAACCAAAGTCCTCAATTCCGTCTATGCCACGTTCCCTCAGGGCTATGATTTCACTGCGGAGGACGTTGACAATGCCGATCTGAGCGGTATGAAGGTGTTTGCCGTTTACAGCGACAAATCGGAAAAAGAACTTTCAGCTAAAGAATACAGGATTGAAAAAGAAAAAATTGATAAAAGAACCGTACTCTATACAATCTCCTACGAGGGTTGCAGTACAGGCTTCGGTATCAGAGAAAGGCGGTAAAAAATGAATACTGTAAAGAAAACATTATCGGTTATTCTCGGCATCGCTTTGCTCATTGTCTGCCTACCCGACTGTGTCGGAATGTTTGCCAAAGCCTCGATTTCGGGTGACTTCAAGTATGAGGTTTATTATAAAGAGTGGGCAATGATTACGGGATATACGGGTAGTGACAAAGCAGTCACGATTCCCGAAACAATTTGCGGTAAGCCCGTAAGAGGAATCGGTAAAGCCTCGTTTAAGGGAAGTGAGATTGAAGAAGTAACGCTTCCGTCAACGACAAAATGTATCTATGCGGATGCGTTCAACGACTGCAAAAATCTCAGGAAAATCAATTTTAATGAGGGCTTGCAGACAATTTACAATTCATTCCGCAACACTAACCTAACCTCCGTGACTTTTCCGAAAAGTCTGAAAACCCTGGGCGGTGCGGCGTTCAGCGGAAACGATAGTCTCGAAAGAATTATCTTTGACGGAACATATTCAAAGCAGTTAAGTGTTACATCGGTTTTCAAGGATGGCTTCGGATGCAAAACGGCTGAGATCACGGTCAATTGTATGCCGTCGGTTGAGATGGATCTTCTCTTTTCAAACAACAATTATACCCTGACCGAGAATGACGGTATATACACCTACAAGTTCAATGATCTGCCCGAAAGAGAAATAAAGACGAGCGGTAATTACAAATATTCTCTTGATGAAAACGGCAATGCTGTCATCGAAAAATATCTTAACGTGAACAGCATAAACATAACGGTTCCCGAGTTTATCGACGGACGCAAGGTTACGGAAATCGGCGACTATGCCTTTTGCTCCTTTGTCTCGGACGGAGAATATTGGAACGATGTTGTTCAGCAGTCGGACAGCTATTCTTTCGTGAATGTGACACTGCCCGATACGGTTGAAGTAATAGGAAAATATGCTTTTGCATTTAATAATCGTTTGGTGCAGATAAAACTTCCCGACAATGTGAAGAAAATCGGATATTGTGCTTTTGCCGAGTGCGGAGGTCTGAAATCCGTTGAAATTCCACAGAGTCTTTCGGTTATTTCCGACTATATCTTTGTCGGTTGTAACATTGAACAGATATCGCTTCACGACGGAGTCAAAGCAATTTGTCAGAATGCATTTGATTTTTCGAGCATCAACTCCTCCGAATTTTCACTTCCCGACAGCATAGAATTTATCGGTGAAAATGCGTTCGGCAACAATAATTTCACGAAGATTTCATTGCCTGAGAACACCAAGGAGCTGGACTCGGCGTTTTGTAACTCAGTGTCGCTTGAAAGCGTTGATTTTAACGAAAATATCGAATCAATAAACGGAGCGTTCGAGGGATGCACCAATCTGAAATCCGTTTATTTGCCCGAAAGTCTCAGCGAATTGGGCGCCGACACGTTTACCGACTGCGTTTCACTTGAGCGTGTGCATATCTCATCAAATGTTTATTGTGTGGGAGAAAACGCATTCTCGGGCTGCGAAGCAATAACCGAATTTGAATGGGACGCCCCGGTGAGAAATATTGAGAAAAACGCATTCAAGGGATGCTCAATCAGCAGCTTCGACTTCTCCGACACGGACTGCGTACCGAACGGAGCATTTCAGAACAGCGGAATAACAAGTGCAAAAATCGGAGAAAACAGGGAAAGTTTTGAATACAAGCAGACCGTCGGAAACTACGGATTCTTCGGCTGTGAGAACTTGAACAAGGTTGCCGTCGGCGGAAACGTTAACGAAATTTCTACAAAGGCGTTTGCAAATTGCCCGAATCTCGAAACCGTTGTGATAGCCGACAGCGTCGAAAAAATTTCTCCCGACGCCTTTGAAAACAGTGAAAATGTCACGATCGTTTGCACGGAAAATTCATATGCTCAGACATTTGCACAGGATAACGGTATCAGAGTGACAACGCTTGTGATCGCACCGATTCCGAATCAGATTTATACAGGCAAACAGCTAAGACCCGACCTCGAAGTCTCCGTATCGTCCGAAAAGCTGAAGAACGTTATTGATTATTCTGTTTCTTATTCAAATAACGTTAACGTCGGAACGGCGAAAGCAGTGATTTCGGGCAGGGGAGATTACAGTATGCTCATCAGCAAGGCTGAATTTGCCGTTGTTGCACGGAATATTGCGGACGTTTCGGTAAGGCATATTCCGACCCAGGAGTACAGCGGTACAAAATGCTGCCCGAAGCTGACCGTTGTGTATAACGGCAGGGGACTGGTTGAGGATAAGGACTATACTGTGACCTACACCAACGATTTATCTCAAATGAAAGGAGTTGCAAAAATAAAGGGAATAGGAAATTTTTACGGCACGGTTGAGGAAGAATTTAAGATTAAAGAGGCGGAGGAGGTTCCTGTCGCAAACCGTATTCTGAATGCAATATGGAATTTCTGGAAAGAGCTCTTTCAAAAATTTATAAACATTTTCAGGTAAGCAAGGAGGATAACTATGAAAAAATTCAGCAGATTGATTTCAATTTTAACGGCGGCACTGATTCTGATTTCGTCAATCACAGTAACAGCTTTCGCCGCCGAGGCTATCACTGAAACAACGGCAATAAAAAGCGGACGAACCTATGAAATAGGCTCATACAGGGATCTTGAAACCCTCTCGGTATTGGTAAACGAAAACGCATATAACTGTGCAGGTGCAACATTCGTCCTGACAAACGATATCGAGATTAACACTGCGGACTCGGATTCAAAGGTTCTGTTTATGTCCTTCCCCGATTTCCGCGGTACGTTCAACGGAAACGGACATTCGATCAAGGGCTTATACATAAAGGGCTGCGGATTGTTTGAAAGTCTCACAAACGCAACGGTAACAAACCTAAAACTTGTTGACGCCTACATAACTATGGAGGATGAAAGCTCATATCCCGTCGGCGGCATTGCAGGTCAGATCAACAAATCGACAATCAGTTTCTGCACATTTAAGGGAACGGTAATCAACGGCGGAGATTACACCGGCGGAATTGCCGGAAGAGTTTTAAACGGATCGAAAATCTCGAACTGTAAAAATCACGGAGTTATCTTCGGTAAAAATTATGTCGGCGGGATTGCCGGACTTGCCGACGTGAAAACAACGGTTGAAAGATGCTTTAATTACGGTGCAACATACGGTACCGGAGCAGATAAAAAGGGTACGCTGAATTTTGAACGCCCGACACGTGACATTCAGACCGGACAATGCGGTTCTTCCGTAAATTATGTTCTTTACAATAAAACGGGACTTCTCGTCCTCAGCGGAACGGGAGGGACAAAGGACTATATTACCGGGGTTTCCTCAAGTGTCTTTGCAGAAAACGAACAAATTAAATATGTTATCGTAGAAGAGGGAATAACAACCATAGGAGATTTTTTATTCGAAAGCTGTAAAAATCTTGAGTATATTTTATTGCCCGAAAGCATCAAATCAATCGGTATGGGAGCTTTTATAGAATGTAATTCATTGAGAGAAATGAAAATTTCCGATAAAATTACATCAATCGGAGAGGGAAATCCGGCAACCGTTGCGATGTTCGGATTTAGCTTCTCACCATTCGGCGGATGTAATCAGATGATGAGCTTCGATGTTGATAAAAGCAATCCGAATTATTCAATAGGCGAAAACGGAGAGCTTTATAATAAGGATAAAACCAAGCTCGTAGCATATCCATCGGGTAATGTGTCCAAATCTTTTGTCATTCCGAATACTGTTACGGAAATTTTGATGGGTGCAATTTACGGAAATACCTATCTTGAAGAAATATATGTTCCGAAATCAGTAAAAAAAGCCGGATGGATGTCCATAATGGGATGTTACGGTTTGAAAGATATATATTATGATTCAACGGAAGAAAACTGGAGAAAATTAAATACTTCTGATAAAGCTTTTGTCGGAATCTTTTATTTACCTAAAACCGCAACGGTTCACTGCACGGTATGTGAACACGAAAAAACGGAAAAAGGAGAGACGGTTGAACCTACCTGCAGATATGAGGGCTACACGGTTTATAAATGTGTTGAATGCGGACACAAATTCCATTCGGATTATGTAAATGCGCTGCCCCATAAGTTTGTCTATGACGAAAGTCTCACGGCAAGCACCGCTCACGAAGAGGGCGAGATTATGGAAAGATGCGAAAACTGCAATGTCCTCAGAAAGGTAAAAATCAAAAAAATGCTGGCAGGCTACAATACGGATGCCGAGTATATTTCGGGATTAAATGCAGGAACCTCGGTCGATTCTTTCAACAGCGAGCTTTCAACCGCCGGCTTTGCATCATTTGAAATAAATTCAACCGATGACGCTCTTATCGGAACATCGTCCAATGTTACTTTTACATATGATGACGGCAATGTCGAAAGCTATGAGGTAATTCTTTTCGGTGACGTGAACGGCGACGGTTGGTATGACGGTCAGGATGCGGTAACGGTCAATATGATTGCAAACGGAATGTTGACCCGTGAACAGGTCGGTGATGCCGCATACAAAGCAGCAGACTGCAACCACGACGGAGTTATTGATGAAAAAGATGTTGAGATACTGAACCGTGCGGGAGTTTTGCTGGCAAGCATTGACCAGAGTAAAAGCAACGAGGAGCTTGTTGAAACCTCCGCCGCATACGGCGAGTACCTGTGCCTGATTGATCAGAACGAGATTCCATCGCAAGAACCGTCGGATGAACCGATCGAGGAACCGACAAATCCCGCCGAAGAATCAAACCTTTGGAATATCGTAATCACATTCATAACAAATATCATCAAATATGTTTTCAGTGGAATTAAGCTGTGGTAATAATTAAAAATCCTCATAGCGTAATGCCGTATGAAGTTCTATGACAGCAAGCCCTTGAATCCGATAGGCGTTGGTTATAGATAACTTTCTCGGCTGAGGAGATGAAAATAGAGAGCAGGTCTGATGACCTGCTCTCAGACTATAACGGAAACGGACACGTTTATGAAGCAATGGAAGAAGACGAAGACAAAGGTAACAAACCTAAAAAGTTAGGAATGCCCGAATGGCAGACTTACCGAAACGGAAACTGGGCTATTGCAGAGAGTGGGACATTGACACATACCATAACAAATGAAAGACTTGCACGCAGGGGATGTTACGATATATCCGAGGCGTACAAGTCTATGCACTCAATATGATTGAACCGCCGTGTACCGAACGGTACGCACGGTGTGTGAGAGGTCAGCTACTCAATTAATAATTTTTTAATCATCCTCTTCTTCATCTTCCCAAGACGAGATGATGTGAAGTTCGCCGCTGTCCATGTCCATAGCCATATTGTCGCCCATACGCATCAGCAGATTGCCGTCGGAGTCAATAGCCATGTTGTCGGAAACGGTATGCGCAAAATCACCGTCGTCATAATCGAAGAAACGCTTACACATAGATTTGCCTCCTCAAAATGTTTAATCGTCATAATCGGGATAGTCGGGAGCCCAATCAGGCCACAGCTGTGCTTTGTTTCTGCGGCGGGAATTGTGAACTTGCTGATGTGTCTTATGATTTGGGTTCATTTGGTTTGAATGATTATTCTTGTTCGCTTTGTATGTCTTGTTGTTCGGATTATTCTGATTTGACCAATCATCCAGTTGCTTTTGGGTATGCGTTTTTCCAGACACTTTTTTCATTGTTTTCTCCTTTCTGAACCGAAAAAATCCACGCACTTGCATCGTGCGTGGACTACGATTTCAGATTATACAATCGCTTTACACGCAACAAAACAAGACCGACGCAAACACATCGGTTCGAATTGTGGTGTAAAGCAGTGAAACAGCAGGGGGACAACAAAAGTCAACACACAGCCGCTTTCTTGATTTCATAATGAGAATTTGAAAGAAATCAATAGTTTCAATGATTTACTCATGTCATTAAAAGGCCAAATTCCTCCCAATCTAATTCGTACTCTCATGATACGAATAATCAATGTTGGGGAACACATTACCTCTTAATAAATATATTATACCACACATTAAGCGTTTTTGCAATAGGATTTCACACAATCAGGTTCTTCAATTTTGCGTTGTAAATAGATGTGACCCATTTTGTGTAAAAAATAACTGAAAGAAAGCATAATGCTTTTGCAGCTATCCCAAAGTATCAAATTGATACTTTTGGGATTTGAGATGATACTTTGAAATGTGTTTTATTATACGTTCGTTATTTATTCGTTGAGCAAAAGTGAATATTCACTGAATTTTCACTTTGTCCGTTGACAAAATATTGGAACGAATTAAGTCAAAAGAATAAGAAAAATAAAGCTTCTGATACTAGTGAAAACGAAGAGGAAGCGGTTGTTATCCGTTTGAGAATAGCCCGTTTCTATCTAATATTCTTGGCGAAAAAACGACAGAAGAAAACGATCTTCGGCATATATTAAACGTTATCGGGAAAGACAATATCAATATACAATAATTGCCAATTAAATCAAATTATCACATTTAATAGCAAAAAGTACCGTATTTCTACAATGCTTTTTACATAGATATAGAATCATTATCTAGACCATTAGCCCTATTGATAATTTACATTATGAGAAATTCTCCGATGGCAATGTAAAATGTATCGAAGATGAAATACCGTTTGATGTACCAGATGGATGGACATGGGCAAGACTTAATGACTTAGCCTTATATAAAAAAGGACCGTTTGGTAGTAGTATAACGAAGGCTATGTTTGTTCCAGAAAGCAATGAAGCAATTAAGGTATACGAACAAAAAATGCGATAAATAAAATGCTCACCTTGGTCATTATTTCATTTCACAAGAAAAATATCAAGAATTGAAAGGCTTTGAAATCTAATTGGGTGATTTGATGAATCCAAATTATTTAACAAGTCAATTTCCTAAATTTATTCAAAATCACGGCTGTAAGCGAATGCGTTTTCACGATTTGAGGCACAGTTGTGCAAGTTTGCTTCTTGCTAACGGAGTTTCGCTTAAACAAATTCGGGAATGGCTGGAACACAGCGATTTTTCCACTACCGCCAATATCTATGCTCACCTTGATTACTCTTCAAAGTTATCTTCGGCAAGTGCAATGGTAAACGAAATGGTTTTGCCTGAAACGGTGAATTTCGGCAGCAGATGGGAAACAATCAAAAATGTGGAGTGATTTTGAAGAAGTGGTCAAGAGAAAAGCCTGTAAACTGGCTTGTTTACAGGCTTTTTGTGTCGGAGAGTTAGGGATTCTTTCGGTGCACTCCCGTGCACCTTCGCGTCGCTTCGCTCCTTGACCCCGTCGGCAAAAACAGTCCACCGGACTGTTTTCTTCCGCAGACTTCGTCTGCTCCCTCCTTGTTCGAACCCTCTTTTTGTTTTGCCATAACAAAAAGCAGGCCTTGCGACCTGCTTTTCGTTATGGCGGAGAGTTAGGGATTCGAACCCTAGGTACATTACGTACACAGCATTTCGAGTGCTGCACCTTCGACCACTCGGACAACTCTCCGGATATTGACTTGTTGTGTGAGAAACTCTCATATCACGACGGATATTATATCAAATAATCCGCCGCTTGTCAACAAAAATCATTGTCAAAGAGTTAACTTTTTTCACTTACACATTTCCGATGTAACAGCGTGTTATATACGGATACGGAACAACGGAGTTTTTACTGTATTTTTCAAAGAGTTCCCGAAGCTCATTTACATACGGGTTATAGTTTTCATCGCCCTGGTTAGGAGCATACGATGACGAAAGGCATCTTGAAACAAATGTATTTTCATCATATATCAGGTCATTCCCGAACTCAACAACGATAAAATCGCCCTCAAAAAAGTCCGCAAATGCTTCTTTGCTGAAATCTATGCCGTTTGACGGGCCCTTGAAATTCGGGCAGAAACGTCGGTTGATGTCGTAATTTTCCAGGATAAGCTCACTGTCGGTGTCACGGTCGTTCCAGACAAGTAACACCTTGCCGTTTTTTCTGAGAATTCTACGGCATTCGGCTTTAAATGCCTTTCTGTCAAACCAGTGATAAGCCTGCGCAACTGTGATAAAATCAACACTGCTATCCGACAGTGTCGTATTCTCTGCACTGCCGTTTACGGAAATAATATTTCTGCAGTCCGAAAAGTTCTTTTCTGCGATAAGGCGCATATCGTCGTTCGGCTCGACTGCAAAGACTTTTTCGGAATATCTGCCGATTTGCTGTGTGAATTTGCCCGTTCCCGAGCCGATATCCGCAATAACGGTAGCCTTGCCGATATAGCCGTTTCCGGTTAAGTAGGAGAACAGTCTATCGGGATAGCTTGGGCGTGCCTTGGAATAAATCCCGCCTTTTTGGTCAAATTTATGCTCGTTCATATCTTTTCACCAACGCAGAAATCGCCGTCAACAGCGGTTATTTTTACCTTTGATATCTCACCGCAGGGAAATTCACCCTTGACCTTGACGGGGGTATAGTTCTTGGTGTAGCCTTCAACAAAGCTGTCAGAATGTCTCGTTTCAAAGAGAACGTCGACGGTCTTGCCGATCTGAGATTCGAGAAAATTCTTTCTTATTTCCTCGGTCTTTTCAATCATAATATGACTGCGGTTTTCCTTGACTGATTTTTCAATCTGGGGCATTTTGGCGGCTTTTGTGCCCTCACGGGGAGAGTAGGGGAACACATGAACCTTTTCAAAGCCGATTTTCTGTGCAAAGCGGACATTTTCGGCGAAATCCTCTTCGCTTTCGGTCGGGAAACCCACCATTATGTCTGTTGTAATAGTTGCGCCGCTGAAATTCTTACGCAATTTTTCACAGAGCTCGGCATATTCCGCCGAAGTATAATGACGGTTCATCGCTTTAAGCGTATTGTCACATCCGCTTTGGAGCGAGATGTGAAACTGCGGACAAAATTTTTCGATTTTGGCGAGACGTGCTATAACCTCATCGGTTATGTGATCCGGCTCAAGTGAGCCGAGCCTGACACGTTGAAACTTCATACCTGCCGCAAGCTCAACCGCATCGCAGATGCTAAGCCCGATATCGGTGCCATATGCCGAAAGATTGATTCCGACGAGGACTGCTTCGGCATAGCCTGCCTCGCTGAGCTGTTCAAGCTCTTCTCTCAACTCGTCAATCGGCTTGGAGCGCACACGACCCCTCGAATAGGGGATAATGCAGTATGAGCAGAAACGGTTGCATCCGTCCTCGATTTTAACAATCGCTCTTGTTCTGCGATCAAATCCGGATATGACGTTGCCCGTGAATTTGTCGCCTGTTTGGTGATCCTCAATGTCGATTATTCGCTGACCGCAGCCGAAATACTGCTTGATAAGGTCAAGCAGTTTATAGTTATTCTTGTTGCCGAGCACAATATCCGCCTGTTCGAGCTTTTCGGCATCCTGAGGAAAAGCCTGCGGCATACAGCCTGTAAGAACGACAATGCTTTCTGGATGGTTGCGCTTGAACTTCCTGACTGCCTGTCTTGTCTTGCGGTCGCTTTCCGCAGTAACGGTGCAGGAGTTGATAACATATATGTCAGAATCCTCATCGGGAGCGACAACCTCAAACCCGTTTGCCGCCATCTTCTCCGACATTGCCTGGGATTCATATTGGTTGACCTTACAGCCCAGGGTGTAGAATGCAATTTTCATATTATCAGCTCCGTTTAATCAACTTAAAATACAATTATAAAACAAAACACCGTATTGTGCAAGTTTTATTTGCCGTCAGCGAGGCATATATTTATTGTGAACAGCAGTGAAAGGGAGGTTTATTATGAAAAAAGCAACTGCAATCCTATTAAGTGTTATTATGATGTGCGGAATATTAGGTATATCTGCCTCGGCGGAAAATGAGTCGACGATGCCGATTGACGTCAAGGCGAAATCGGCTGTCCTTATGGATCAGACCACCGGCAGAGTGCTTATGAAGATGAATGAAAACGAAAAGATCTATCCTGCGTCGGTAACAAAAATTATGTCAATGCTCCTTGTTGCGGAGGCGATTGACTCCAATACAATACGTCTGACGGATGAGGTGCCGGCAAGCACAAATGCGTCAAAAAAGGGCGGTTCTCAGATCTGGCTCAAAGAGGGGGAGACAATGACTGTCGACGAGCTGCTCAAGGCCACTGCGGTTTACAGCGCAAACGATGCCTGCACTGCTCTCGGTGAGTATATCGCAGGCAGTGACGAGGGGTTCGTTATGCTGATGAATGAGCGTGCAGGCGAGCTTGGAATGAAAAATACGCATTTTGACAATTGCACCGGTCTTGACGATACGTCGCAAACTCATCTCACTACTGCGTATGACATTGCGCTTATGTCAAGGGAACTGATGAAGCATCAATTTATTCAGCAGTACACGAAAATATGGATGGACTCACTTCGCGGCGGCAAAACCGAGCTTGTCAATACAAACAAGCTAATTAGGTTTTATGAGGGCGCAACCGGTCTGAAAACCGGCACAACGTCAAAGGCAGGCTGCTGTATTTCTGCGACGGCAACGAGAAATGGAACAAGTCTCATAGCCGTCGTAATGGGTGCAGATAACAGCAAGGATCGCTTTGAGGGCGCGAAAGCGATGCTTAACTGGGGCTTTGCAAATTATGAAACAGTCACTCCACAGATTGACAAATCGCTGATAACAGATGTAAATATAATTATGGGCGAGGAGAGAACGCTTACACCGCAGATATCGGGCGATTCAAAATTTCTTATCCCGAAGGGTAAAGCAAAGAACCTGACACAGGAAATTGACCTTGCCGCCGCAGTCGAGGCCCCCGTTGAATCAAATCAGACCCTCGGAACGGTGACGGTTAAGCTGGACGGGCAGAAACTCGGCGAATATAAGCTGACTGCGCCGCATTATGTCGAAAGACTCAGTTTTAAGACTGTTTTTGCTCGCCTGATATGCTCGGTTTGCAAGCCAAAACAGACCGTTAGTGTGAACTGACTGTGTATTTTTTATGCAATCTGCGTAAAAATGCTAAATAACACTTGAAAAAACAAGTTAAATAGGGTAAAATATAACCAACTAATAAGAAAACTATATCGGAGGAATACAGCAAATGTCTGTAAAATTGAACACAAAATATGTTACTCCGTTCCTCAACGATAACGCATATGCCGACATCAGGTCGGAGGTTGAAGCCGCACACGACGAGCTTCACAACGGAACGGGTAAGGGAAATGACTTTCTCGGATGGCTCAGACTTCCCGAAAATTACGACAAGGAAGAGTTCGCACGAATCAAATCTTCCGCAGAAAAGATCAGAAAAGACTCGGAGGTTCTTGTAGTTATAGGAATCGGCGGTTCTTATCTCGGAGCAAGGGCGGCAATTGAATTTATCAAATCGCAGAATTATAACCTGCTCAGACACGGCGCACCGGAAATCTATTTCGCAGGCAACACTATAAGCTCCGCTTCGATCAACGAGCTTATTGAAATCATCGGCGACAGAGATTTCTCCGTCAACGTTATTTCAAAGTCGGGTACAACCACCGAACCGGCGGTTGCTTTCAGAATTTTCAGAGAGATGCTCGAGAGCAAGTACGGCGCAGAGGAAGCCGCAAAGAGAATTTATGCAACAACCGATAAGTCGAGAGGAACGCTCAAGGCTCTTGCGGATGCCGAGGGCTATGAGACTTTCGTTGTTCCCGACGATGTCGGAGGACGTTACTCGGTTCTTACGGCTGTCGGACTTCTTCCGATTGCGGTTGCGGGAATTGATATTGACGCAATTATGCAGGGCGCCGCAGCGGCTATGAACGAGCTTTGTGATAAGGATCTCGATAAGAACGACTGTTATAAATATGCCGCAACGAGAAATCTTCTTTACAGAAGCGGCAAGAAGATTGAAATGATGGTCAGCTATGAGCCGGCTTACACGATGATGAATGAATGGTTCAAGCAGCTTTACGGTGAGAGTGAGGGCAAGGAGAACAAGGGCTTGTTCCCTGCATCCGTTATATTCTCGACCGACCTTCACTCAATGGGTCAGTATATCCAGCAGGGTGAAAGACACCTTTTTGAAACCGTTGTCCACTTTGCAAAGTCAAAGTCGGAGGTTGAGATAAAGAACGAAGAGGGCAGTGCCGACGGACTTAATTTCCTCGCAGGCAAGACTGTTTCGTTCGTTAATCAAAAGGCTTTTGAGGGCACATTGCTCGCTCATACGGACGGCGACGTTCCGAACATTGTGCTTGAGGTTGAGGCAATGGACGAGTTCAACCTCGGCTATCTGATTTATTTCCTTGAAAAGGCTTGTGCAATCAGCGGTTATATCCTCGGAATCAATCCGTTCGATCAGCCGGGCGTTGAGAGCTACAAGAAGAATATGTTTGCTCTTCTCGGCAAGCCGGGATATGAGGATCGCAAGGCAGAGCTTGAGGCAAGATTAGGCTAAGGGCAACGCCGCACAAATTTCGTATAATTTTCGTGCATGGCACGAATCTTAGAATAAAAAAACAGGGAGGATATTATTATGGTATCTCTTATTTTAGGTAAAAAGGGTTCAGGAAAGACAAAGCTGTTGATTGAAAAGGTTAACGAGGCTATCGAGCGCTCAAACGGCAACGTTGTTTGCGTTGAGAAGCAGCCGAAGCTCACATATGATGTAAACTACCGTGCACGTCTTATCGACACAGATCACTACAAGGTAAGCGGCTATGACGCATTCTTCGGTTTCCTTTGCGGCATCTGTGCAGGTGACCACGATATCACAGACGTTCTCGTTGACGCAACGCTGAGAATCGGTACCCGTGATTACGGCGAGCTTTGCGAGTTCCTCAAGAAGGTTGACGAGCTCAGCAAGAATCACGTAGAAGAGAAGAGCTTTATCTTCACAATTTCAGCCGACGAGGCTGATCTCCCGAAAGAAATCTTCGATTTCTGCAAGAAGATCTGACAAAGAGAATAACAGATTAAAGGCTATCGGTCGTAAAACCGATAGCCTTTTGGCGTATTTAGAGTCTTTAAAATTTTAGTAAAAGCTGATATTTGCTGTGCGGTAATTACATTGTGAATATGCGACAATACGAGTTTATTTATAATTATGCGTAGCCGTGGTCAATATGTTCCCATTTACCGCCCTGCTTTTTGCCCATGATCCATTTCCAATTGTCATAAGTCGAATTTGGATTCAGTGAGCCGTCGCCGCCGAACGAATCGGTATCGAACGAAGAAACAAGGACTATCACCTTATCGTAATCATAGCCGTTATCTTTTCTGTACGCCGTCTCATTCAGCGAGACATTATCGCCGGCATATGTGATTTTCGTAAGCGTGCAGCCGCCGAATTCCTTTTTGAAATAGTCCTCGGCATCCTTTATTGCAGAATTTATCTCATCATCGGAATAAAGCTTCGACGCTTCCCATTTCTCAACCTTGACATTTTTTACGTCACCGAAATTGTACAGTCGGACACTACAAGCCGACATTGAAAACAGAACCGTAACGCAAAGCAAAATACAAATCAACTTTTTCATAAATATTTCTCCTTGCTTTTTAAACCAACGCCGGTTGTTTTTCTTCTGCCTTTTTAACGTCAAAGAGGTTTGTGAAATTGACAAGGAACAGGAGCAGGTATGTCGCCCACATCGGGAGGCTTTCGATAATTCCGTTCTTGCCGACCGTTGCAAGGAGAACCAGCATAGCGACGAGTACAGCGCAGAAAACAGCGGTGAGCGCAATGAATTTCTTGTCCTTCGTTTTTGCCATATGCAGAAGGAACATAACAATCGGAGCGGCGCAGCAGAATGCGAATACAAGCGCACCTGTCCAGTGAGACATACATCTGAGCGAGGTGAGAATAAGATCCTCGCCCGCCGACGGGACATTGATCGTTACAAACATTGCCGCACAGCCTATGGAACCGCTGATTACGCCTGCTTTGTTGCTGTAATCAAATTTGCGATACATAAGAAGTGTGTTGACGAAAATTGAGATCGGTGCAAAGATTCCCCACATCTTGAAGTGCCACGGATATTCAAGACCGATCATACTTGCCGTGAACTCAAACGGATTCTTGAAAAAACCATACCATGTGATGAATACACAGCCGAATATAAGGCTTATCAGCGCAAAAGCCTTGTCACCCTTGCCGAGATTTGCATAAAGATATCTGTTGAGCAGAAATATGTAAAAAATCATAATCAAGCACGAACCGACAACCCATATCGGATAATAAATCGGTTTGAGGATTCCCGTCTCGGCAGCAGGGTAGGTGTCCGCTTTCATAAAGAAACACATCCATACCGCATAAACAGCAGTGAAAACGAGCCACATTATCGAATAGCCTTTTGAAATTTTCATATTATTTTTTGACATAAAAATCCCTCCTTGATTTGATTATACAGTAAAGGAGGGGTTTTGACAACTATTATTTTTTTCTGAGCCTCTTGAAAAAATCGGAGAGCAATGCCGCACATTCTTCCTGCTTGAGTCCCGATATAACTTCCGGCTTATGATTGTACGGCAGGGAGAATAAATTTACAACGCTTCCGCACGAGCCGGCCTTTGAATCCGAAGCTCCGTAAACAAGTCTTTTGATTCGACTGTTGATTATTGCGCCTGTGCACATCGGACACGGTTCAAGGGTAACATACATATCGCATTGCCAAAGCCGCCAGCCGCCGAGCGTTTTGCACGCCTCGTTGATTGCCTCAATTTCAGCGTGGGCAAGCGCATTCTTGTCGGTTTCACGGCGATTCCTGCCCCTGCCGACAATTCTGCCGTCAATGACTACGACAGCTCCGACGGGAACCTCTCCCTCTTTTGCCGCCTCCTTGGCAAGCTCAATAGCCCGATCCATAAAAAATTCATCATTCATATTTTTATCCTCTGAACGGAATGATCATAACGAAATACATTATAAAGAACGAGGCGATGACCGTTATGGCAATCGAGACGTTATACATGGTGCTTTTCTTAATACGTACATCCTTTCTTGCGTTCATCGCTCCCTTTATAAGGAAAAATGCGATTACTGCGATCGAGGCAACAGTGAAGAAGATTCCTCCCGCAGTGTTGATCTTCGTGAACGAGAGGGTAGTCAGCAGGCAAATAAAGAGCGATACCACAACCGACGGAGTGCAGAAAGCCGTCGAATACAGAAGTCGGTTGCCGATCTCGGCGTCGTTCTTGCCGAGTCTTTCGGGTTTCAGCCGCATAAAGAGAATGAATGCGGCAACGCCGAGCATCAGAATCGAACCCTCTATAACGTAGAAGAAAAACATATCGTCCTGAGAATGATTTGTATAGTAGATGGAAATTATCGTTGCCGAAAGGTTGTTGAGACAGTGAATTGCGACGGATGTCCAAATGGAATTTGTTATGATCGCAAAATATCCGAGGGCAAGACCCGCAATAAAGGCAAACGGGATCTGAACCATATTTCCGTGAAGCACGGCAAAGAGAACTGCCGAAACGACAATTGCAAATTTATCACCGTATTTTCTCAGCGGCTGCATAACAACTCCACGCA
>OQVL01000111.1_pt1 | contig 32734 bp, 33 predicted proteins | sample 1691501 | NCBI WGS metagenome assembly OQVL01 (sample SAMN03418253, study PRJEB22391) | human gut metagenome | biome: human-gut; feature: organic feature; material: feces | host: Homo sapiens | place: Tanzania | collected 2013-01 | reverse complement strand
TACGGCTTATTTGTGCAGGTGAAATTTTCTCCCGCGCTGGCAAAGAAGGCATGAGTATGCTGCGATGGAGAAACAAAGAAAGGAATCTCTTGAAGCGGTATTACAGCTTTGCGGAAATTTAGGCGCGGAGATCCGGTATCATCCGGAGTACCGCTATTTTACAGCTATGGTCTGGACCGGCTGGGATACGCCCTGCGGAATGGGTGAGGCCCTTGCCATCCAACAGGAAATTCAAAGAACGGCTGCTCAGTATCCGACTGTTGTGTGCTACTGCTTCGACCCATTCAGCACACTGGTCTACACGGTCTGAGCCAAGTATGTAAAAAAGGACGCCTTGTGCCATTGGCACAGGAGCGTCCTTTTCAAAATTTTATTTAGGAGGAATGTACGAATGGGCGCTTTTTCCGATATGGATTACGAGCTTCAAAATAATGAGGCTGCCGTTTCCAACGCCTTTATGGAAGATGATGATATGGATATGCCGCAGACGGTCCCCGCGGAGCCGACAACAGGCAGTTTCCCGCCGGACACAGAACTGGCTCCGGCAACAGCGGTCAGCGAACCGTCGGCTGTCTCCGACACACAAAGTGAGGACGAGGCTCGCCGTGCGCACGAAGCGGCTGAAGCTAAGCGCAAGGCGGAATGGGAAGCCAGACAGGCAGAAAAGCAGCGGGCGGAACAAGCCGCGCTGGAAAAGTTGGATGCCATGAGCCCGGCGGAGCTGCTCAAGGCTGCCGCAAAGCGCGTGTCCGCAGATACGGAGAAGCTGACGCGGCGCAACATGAAAGAAAGCGTTTCCGAGTTTATCCAGACTAAGTGCATTGATGACCTCGATTTTGCACGGCTTACCATGCACCCGCGCAAGAGCATGATCCACTGCTTCCAGTATATCAGCCGAAAGTCATGGGATTATGTGCAGGATGAGTTGAAAGCGAACGGCGTTCAACCGGGCCCCGGTCAGCAGGCATACGGCTGCGATATTCCCGACGATCTCTGCTATCAGTGGGCGGAGGACTATTTCCGTGACCCCGATGCCAAGGAGGATCAGGGGGATGAAGAGGAGTTTGTCCCGCAGCCCTATCGCGGGAAAACATCTTCCAAGTCCGTTTCCAAGAAGAAAAAGGAAGAAAAGAAGAAAGAGCCGGAGAAGAAGGAACCGCCGAAAAAAGCGGAAGCCGACGATGGGCAGATCTCGCTGGGCGATCTCTCCTCCTTTGGGGAGGCAGCCTGATGTACGCTTATAAAGGCTTTGAGCCGGATCTCTCCTGCCGTGGCTATCGGTTCGTCATGGGAAAGAATGTCACCCCGGAGGCAAACTGCGCCAGCAACGGTTTCCATTGTGCGGAGGACCCGCTGGATTGTCTTTCCTACTATGGCGACATGAATCGCTCCATTTACTGCTTGGTGCAGCCCGGCGGGGATATTGACGAGGACGATCGTGACTCCAAAATTGCCTGCACGGAACTGACAATCCTGCGGCGGCTGACGAGGAAAGAATTCTTTCTTCATGCACTTGCCTACATGGTGGATCACCCAGGCCGCAAGGTGAGCGGCAAGGTACAGCGTGAGCACAGCACCAGCCGCAACGGCTATGCCATCGTTCGAGGCAAGACACCCGCTGCGTGTGGAAAACTGGGCGATATTCTCGCATTTGCCAGAGAGCGGCGTGAAACCGAAGTAATCTGTCAGATTGCGGTCGTTGAGGTCGATGGAGAAAAGATTCTGCCTGATGTATGGTATGACATTGATTTTGTAAAAAGAGAGGCGGTGCAGAAATGAAAAAAAGCAGTTTGCTGAAAATGAAGAATTTGCCTGCGACTGAAGAAATGCTTGCGGTTGCCCGCGAGGATGTGCCGGTCAAGGTCGGTTCGGGCTGGAACACTTTCTATCGATGCCGATACAGCGGTTTTGTACGAAGCGCGGTAGAGGGCGGCATTTTGAAAGTCACCCTGTATGACCCGGATGCAATGCGCCTTGGAGGAACGCTGCCGGTCTATGAGATTTTCATGGAGAAAGAAAAACAGCAGTTTCTCACCTATGACCGTACCCGTAACGAGTGGCGGACGGCAAAGATCGACTACTTGGAATGGCAGGCGAAGGGATCCAATAACGTGTGGATCAGCGCCGTGGATGATGCACAGATCCGGCAATATCTGGTGTCGGATGAAAAAAGCGTATATCGGGCTATTCTGAAATTTCAGCGCGCCGTTCGTGATGCTGAACTGGAACGCCGGCATAGAAAGGAAACCGATCCGTGGGATGCGGAGCTCTCTCAGACACCGCCGCTGCCGAAGGACTGGGAGCGTTGGGTCAATAAGGTGGGTATTCAGGAAAACTACATCTTCTACGATTACCGCAAGGGCGGGGCAAGGTACGGCTACTGCACCTATTGTGAAAAGGAAGTCGCACTGAAACAGCGGCCCTATCATAACGCGGTGGGAAAGTGCCCGAGATGCCGTCATAAGATCACGTTCAAGGCGAAAGGGAAAATAACGGAGTACCTGCGCTCACCGACCGAATGTGCATATCTGGCCCAGAAGTGCGGAGACGGGTTTGTGGTTCGCCAGTTTCACGTGAACAGGCAGTACCGGAAAGAAGAGAACACCATCACATCGAAAACCTCCAGCTTTGAGAAGCAGCGTATTTTCTACCGTGCGGATCTGTCCTCACATTCGTATTACTGGGGCTGGTACAAACAGCGCCGCACCCGATGGGTGGAGGGCATCGATGAGTTCGTCTACACAGGTATGGGCTATTCCTACAACGAGTATTGTTATCAGCCGGGGAGCATCTATGGAAAAACGCTTTCCAGCATTGCCCCATTTCTTGTAAGGACCGGATTGAGGGAGTATGTAAGACTTTGCCGGGGCTGTGTAAGCCCTAACTGGTACCTGTTTGCGTGGGGGAGGTTTCCCCGCATTGAGCAGATCTGCAAAGCCAATCTTCCGCGGCTGACCACGGAGTGCTTGGAAAATTTTGGAGCCGTAAAAAGCTGTATTCGGCAGGAGTCCGAAACCAGTCTTGTCAAGGCATTGGCGCTTGATACGAACCGGCTTTCGCGGCTCCGGACACTCAACGGCGGCACCATTATGCTCGACTGGCTGCAGCGGGAGAAATGCAGCGGCAGAATCATCCCGGATCATGCGCTGCGCTGGCTGGAGCAGGAGAATATCCATGTTTCCGATATCGACTTCATTCTGGATCGAATGTCGGAGCAGCAGGTCTGCAACTATCTTCAGCGTCAGAAAAGCGGCACGCGGGATTCCCTGCGGCAGATTATTTTCACATGGCGGGATTACCTTTCCATGGCGGACAAGCTGGGAATCAATACCAACGATGAGATCGTGTACCGTGTCAAGCTGCTGCGCCAGCGTCACGATGAACTGGTGGAGCAGCTGCGGAAAAGAGAACGGGACATGGAAGCTGCCGCAACAGCAAGAAAGTATCGGAAAATTGCAGGTATCTGCCGCTTGATCAAACCAAAATACGAATACACCGGCGAGGTGTATTCCATCGTTGTCCCGTCAGGTGTACGCGATATTATGCGCGAGGGCGATGCGCTTTCCCACTGTGTCGGCAAGTCAGACCGTTATTGGGAGCGCATCGAGCAGCAGGAGGCATATATCCTGTTCCTGCGCAAGACCGCAGAGATCGACAAGCCGTACTACACCCTTGAGGTGGAGCCAAACGGCACGATACGGCAGAAACGAACCTACTTTGACCGACAGAACGATGACCTCAAGGACGCGGAGCAGTTCCTGAAGGAATGGCAGAAGGTTGTCTCCGAGCGCTTGACAGAGAGCGACCGGGAAAAAGCGGAAAAGAGCAAGGTCCTTCGCCTGCAGGAATTCGAGCAGCTGCGACAGGATGACATCCGTATCCATACCGGCGACCTTGCCGGTCAGCGGTTGGTGGATGTTCTGGTGTCGGATCTCATGGAAACTGCGGCCTAAGCCGCAGCACAACACATTTGAACAAAGGAAAGGAAGTTATAGAGAACATGAAAAACGGATTTACGATCACGCAGCGCAACGCTGTGGTGGAGCAGCATCTTTGGTGCATTGACACGATCATGGCGCAGTACGCCGCGTTTATGCAGACAGAACCCGTAGACCCCGATGATGTGTACCAGTCTTTGGCGGTACGCCTGATCCGGGCAGTCAACAGCTACGATCCCCGTAAAGGGTATCTGAAGGAGTACATCCTCTCTCAGCTCAAGCGGGAGATGGTTCGTATCCGGAGTACGCAGACTGTCTATGGGCTGACGCAGGCGCCGGCCAATATCGGCAGCACCATTGTTCCACTCACGATTGCTGCACAGCGGGAATCGTACTGGGAAACCTATATTGCTATATAAAGGGAGTCATGTGAAAATGAAACAGTTGGGAAACCTCGCGGTTATTTGCGCCCAACGCCCGGAGCTGCTGATGCAGCTCCGGGACGGTCTGGTCTTGGTACAGGCGAGGAACCGTGCGGCGATGGAGGCTGCATGGAACGATGATACGCGGATCGAAAAGATGATCTATGAACTGAATTTCGGAGCATTCTCTAAGGAAAGGCTGGTGTGAGGAATGGAACAGAGTAAACAGCAGAGAATACGGGAATTGACCGACCGGCTGAACCGCTGCCGGTATGAATACTACAATCTGAACGCGCCGTCTCTGACAGACGCCGAATATGACGCACTTTTTGATGAACTGAGTACGCTGGAAAAGGAAACCGGCTTCAGCATGACGAACTCGCCCACGCAGACGGTAGGCTGCTATCCCGCCGTCAGCACTTTGGTGAAAACAGCGCATCCGATCCCACTGCTGTCGTTGGATAAAACGAAGAGCAGTACGGAGCTGGTGCGCTTTGCGGGAGAACAGATGGTCATGCTGATGCTCAAGCTGGACGGCCTGACGGTAAAGCTGACCTATGAAAATGGCCTTTTGATGGAGGCCGCTACCCGCGGCGATGGAGATACGGGTGAGAACATTACCCACAATGTACTGGGGATCTCCGGCATCCCGGATAAGATCCCGTACAAGGAACGGCTGGTCGTTACCGGCGAAGCATTTATCCGTCCCAGCGATTTTGAGGCGTTAAAGGACACGCTGCGGGACGGAAATGGCGAACCTTATAAAAACGGGCGTAATCTGGCTGCCGGCTCTGTCCGACTGCTGGACTGCGGCGCCTGCAAGGATCGCCGTGTGACCTTTATGGCTTTCAATGTGCTGGAGGGCTTTGAGGAATATCCCTGGAAGTCGCAGCGGCTTCGGGCCATCGAACAGCTCGGCTTTCCCATCTGCAAATATCTGGCGAGCAAGCAGGCGTTGACGCAGTTCGATATGGACGCCGGTATCCGGCACCTGCGGAAATACGCGCAGGAAAACGACATACCTATCGATGGCATTGTGGTCACCTACAACGACGCCGCCTATGCGAGATCCTGCGGCCGGACCGGGCATCACTATAAGGACGGATTGGCGTTCAAGTTTGAGGACGACACCTATGAAACCGTCCTGCGCTCGATTGAATGGACGCCCAGCCGCACAGGGGAAATTGCTCCGGTAGCCATCTTTGACACGGTGGAGATCGACGGCTGCGCGGTATCCAGAGCGAGCCTCCACAACCTCTCTTTCATTGAGAATCTGGAGCTGGCGCCGGGGTGCCGCATCAAGGTGAGCAAGCGCAATCAGATCATTCCCCATGTGGAGGAGAATCTGGATCGAAACTGCTACTCCAGAGACAAAGTTGTTCCAGCCAGATGCCCGTGCTGCGGACAGCCCACTCGCATTCACATGACCAAAAACACCGTAAACGGGGTGGAAAAGGTCACGGCGGCGCTGTTCTGCGACAACGAGCATTGTGAAACGCGAAAGCTGCGCAAATTCGTTCACTTCGCAAGCCCGAAGGCGCTGAATATTATGGGACTATCTGAGTCGATCCTGGAAAAGTTCATTGGAAAGGGTTGGCTTCACTCCTATATGGACATCTTCGCTCTGGACAAGCACAGGGCGGAGATCGTTCAGATGGAGGGGTTTGGAGAGAAATCCTGGCAAAATCTTTGGGATGCCATCCAGCACAGCCGCATTACCACCTTTGAGCAGTATCTGACTGCTATGGATATCCCTATGGTGGGCAGCACCGCCAGCAAGGCCATCTGCCAAAGATTCCGCGGAAACCTTGCGGAATTTGAAACGGCCGTGTGCCAGAGCTTTGATTTTACACAGCTCCCGGACTTCGGAGAAACGCTGCACAGGAATATCCATCAATGGTTCCGCAGCGAGGAAAACTGGACGATCTGGACGGAGCTGCGGCGACTGGTGTGCATTAAGACTTATCAGCCTCCTGCGGCCAGCACCGATATGGGCAATCCCTTTGTCGGAAAAACCCTTGTAGTGACCGGCAAAGTAGAGCCATACACCCGCGATGGGATCAACGAAAAAATTGAATCTCTGGGCGCTCATGCCGGCAGCTCGGTGAGCAGCAAGACAGATTATCTGATCTGCGGCGAGAACGCCGGAAGCAAGCTGGCAAAGGCACAGGAGCTTGAAATCAAGATTCTGTCGCCAGATGAGTTCTTCCGCATGGCCGGAGAAAGTGCATAAGGAAATGAGGGAGGGCGTTTTGCCCTCCCTTTTTATTGCAGAGATGAATGCAGTATTGCTTGATTTATCGTGGAAAAAAAGATATACTACTATCAGCGTGTAGACTAATGGAGGAATTATATCAATGAGTCATGAACTGCACCTTCATAAGATCGGCCCAATCAAGGATTGTCGGCTGACGCTTGACACTTTTACGATTTTAACAGGGCCGCAAGCTAATGGCAAAAGCACAGTAGCAAAAGCGGTTTATTTCTTTCGGTCGGTCAAACAGGACATTCTCAGCATTATGATGCAGGGGGGACCGCAGGCTGTTACCGGGGGAAGTTCTTCAGCGTGGCACACCGTCCTGAAGCAGCGAATGAAAGACAAGTTTTTACAGCTCTTCGGAACATCGTGGGTCATGCCGTCTGATATGAAGATGGAATACCAGTACAGCGACAAGGTATCCATCACCGTATCCTTGGATGAGGACTCCAACGATTTTTCCAGAAATTATATTGTGATCGGCTTCAGCGATTCGATTGAGAGCTATTTGGAAGCTCTAAGCTCACACATCTTTACCAATATTACCCCAGCCCAGAAGGAACACGAAGAAAAAAAGCTGAATGAACTTTTTGACGATTCGTTCGAGCCTGTCTTCATTCCTGCCGGCCGGAATCTCCTGACATTGTTGAGTACACAGCTCAACTATATCTTTACTTCATTGGAAGATTCGCAGTTGAGAAACATTGACTATGTCACAAAGAGATATACGGAGCTAATCCTCCGTCTGAAACCGATGTTTGCCCATGGAATGGAGGGTATCGCCAACCACATGAAAGAGGATCCAACGCAGTATAAGAAATATGAACGGATCCGCCCTGCTCTCAACATTCTAATAGATCAGGCAAAAGAGATTATGAAGAGTACCTATCGGTATGTGGATGGAGAAGAACGGCTGTATCTCTCGGATGACCGCTATGTTAAGATCAACCTTGCCTCCTCCGGCCAGCAGGAAGTCGTGTGGGTATTCAACCTTCTCTTCTACTATCTGTCAGAAGATAAAAAGATTTTTCTGATCATTGAGGAGCCTGAGTCTCATCTTTATCCGGAATCTCAGCGGCGTATCAGCGAAACACTTTCTCTGATGGCTGACAGCGGGAATTCGGTTCTTGTTACGACCCACAGCCCCTATGTTCTTGGAACATTTAATTACCTTCTGATGGCGGGACAGGTTGCAGAGAGCCATCAGAAAGAAGTTGCAAAGAAGCTTCGCAAGCGGCTGTGGCTGGAGGCTGAGAATGTGAATGCCTGCTATATCCGCGATGGTGAGTTGACAAACGGTATTTCCAACGAGGACAATTTGCGGTTGATCAAAAACGAGTTGATTGATGGCGCGTCTGCCGAGATCAATGACATGAGCGATTATCTGCTTGGTTTTCTTTATGCCGAGGGAGACAAATAATGCCCTACAATATAAATGATTATCAGCCTTACCGTGAGGGGCGTCATCCAGTATTTACATCTCCTGAAAACGGTTGCAAGCATATCGGGAAAAATGTCAATAAGCAGTATATTCGGCACTTCAAGGTAGATGGAGAGGTCTTCAACGGTCCGGGGGAAGAACGGTGCGACTTCCTCTTACTTAACGATGAGTCCACACCCAAGGCTTCCTATTACATTGAGTTAAAAGGCTCTGATTTGTCCAAGGCCATTCGGCAGATTGAAAATACAATCAAGCTGCTTTCACCCTCTTTGCCCGGCTATGTCATTCTGCGTCGGATCGTATATCATACGGGTTCCCATAATGTTCACTCATCTGAAGTTCTACGCTGGAAAGCAAAATATAAGGCTGTGGTAAAAGAAAGAGCGTATCCAGAGAATATTTGACGGTAATTATAGTGCAAAAGCTGGGCAGCGAGTTTCCTCGCCGCCCAGCTTTTTTAGGTAATGAACTGCGGTTGCCCCCATTTGGGGCAGCTTAGAGCTTGAACATCCTGATACAATGAATCAGCGTTGCACTAAGCTCCTGGAAGAGATCCTCGTCAAAGATGCCGTTCACGCAGGACTCCTTGAACAGCAGCGGACGATACATCAAAAATATCTCTTCCTTCGCCTGTTGGTCACCATCTTTTGCACGGAGCAATAGATCCTTGAAGTTCACTTTACATCCCTCCCTGTAGCCTCCTTGACTTTTTTGCAGACACGATGATATGCAGCCGCAACTCCCTGATACCCAAGGTCAAGCTCTAAAGCGAGTTCATGGAAGCTGCGTCCATGCAAAACACGGGAAAAGAAGATATAGCGGTCTCTCTCGCTGATGCGATTCAAAGCCTCCTCAAGCGCGGCATTTTCAATGCAGCAAAGCAATTCGGTCGGATCAGAAATGCCGGGTGCTTCCTCAGTTGACAGATCATCCGGATCTGTCAATACCTCTCTCGCCTGTCGGCGCTGTTTGGCGTGAAGATAGTCTGCCTTCCTGTGCGCAACCGCCGAGAGCAAATAGGCGGTAAATCCATTCTGTGTGATGTTGCTTTCCCCTTTTCCATCGTTTCTTATATACATCTTCGTTCCTCCGTTTCTGATTTTTTGGGAAAATTTCAGAAACGGGGGACTTCGACAGCGATATCGCTCGCTTGCTAAATTCCGACAAAGTAAAAGAGAAGCGCCCAGCAGACAATGCTGTACGTTTCTCTTTTTCCTTATCTGCCCCGCTATATCGGGGACATATCCATCATCCAGAAAATAGAAGTTTCCTTCACGCGAATAGAGAAGAACTTCAAGCTGCAGGGCATAAAGTGTTATGCTTCCAGGGTCCCTTTGGCTGCTTGGACGGCATCTGTTCTTTTCCTCTAGTACAAGGATCTTCTTAGCGACCCTCCAGCTTGCTTACCTCATTTTTCATGGTTTGCTTCACCCTCATTATGCAGATAATTTGTACTATCTTTCTAATCATTAGAAGTGAAACGGAATTTATTAGAAGCGCGGTTCCAATTAAAATAGTGATAAAGAGACGAACAAAACAGTTGGAAAGAGCAACCCGCAAACAAGGCGAATGGGAATCAAAAGAGTTTAGGGCAGCTCAAGGGCGCAAAAACCACAGCGCGGTAGTCCCCGCACCTGAAAACGATATGGAAAAGTGCAGATCAGGCGGAACGCCGAAGCTGTTTGACAGAACGGTAGGAGTGAGAACCATGCAGAACGGCGGCCAGCGCAACCGCTAAAGTGGAGATGTGGGCTACTGTGTTGAGATTAGCAGCACTGCTGCCATTTCGAACCCAAAGTCTTTCTTGACCAGATGCCTTAAAACGGGAATTGTAACGCTCACATTCTGTACGCAAAGCATAGACACGCTTAAAACGCAGGCATTCCCTGTCAATGGAAAGTCTGTAGTCTGTTGGAATGGCCTTATACTTGGTACAGCCACGGTTCTTCTTGCCGTTATTCCAGTTATTGTGATTGCAGGGGCAAACACCGGTTTTGGACTGGCGGAAGGGGGCAGCAGTATTTCTGCCGAATCCCCCCCTCCGCCATCGGTGGTCTTGCCATCCTTTCTTATGGCGAGACCAGCTTCACAGATAGGATTGCCAACGGACAGTTTTTCAGGGTTCTTTGTACCGCGCTTGTTTAACGGGATCACAGCCTCTCCCTCATAGGCGTCCTTCACCAAGTTGTAGACGGTTTTCACATCGTAGCCCTTATCGCCGAGGAAGGTACACTCGCGAAGGAACAAAACGGCATTGGCAGGACGAAGAATGTCCGGAACAACTGATGCATCGGTTGTGTTAGCCAGTGTGGTCAATTCAAAGAGAGGCAGGCCGGAGATGCAAAGATTGAACAGCATCAGGAAAGCCGCAATCCGGAGCCGTTGGAGATCACAGCAAAAGACATTGCCGCCATTCTGGTGGATGCCGCGATCAGTGAAGAAAAAGCCGAAGCGTTCCAAAGCTGCTGTAATGAGTGCTTTGGCGCTGGCGTTACCTTAAACCCGTTGAATCTGATCGACGTTGGCCGTTTTGAAGTAAAAATGGCCAACGCGACTATCTTTGTCGCGCCCGAGCAGAGTTATCTGCTGGAGACTCGTGTGATCGATGGGCGCAAATATCTGACGATCCCCGTCGAAGAGGAAATCGAGGTCAACGGCTTCGGTGTCCGCACCCAGGGAGAAAAGCAAGGCTGAATGTCCGATAACGCGGTCATAAAGTTAACAAGCAGGAAGCCTCTACCGCGGCAGAGGCTTCCTGCTTCTTTAGTATACTTAGTATTTACCTGCAAACCACAGTATAGGAAGTGATATACCCTGTGTCTGAGCCTTTGCTGTTTCGCGCATAGACTGTCAGCGTTACGCGGTAGCTGACACCGGGTGTTCCTTGAAAGTAGGTTGTTCCAACATAATCCCATGTATTGTAATCATAGAATTCGGGGTGTTCGGCGCCATACTGAGAATCATAGTAACGCCAATTACCGTTCACTTTCTGCTCGATTTCCACTTCGTGCACACCGAGCTTTTCCATTTTGCTGCGGGCCTCGACTGTCATGGCTACCGCAATCTTACCATTCCCTCTCGCTTCGATTCCAACACTGTAACCGTCCAAATAGGCGCTGGAGCGGGTGCCGTTTATTGTGGGCATTCCGGTTTCCGGACGATATACGGCGGATGCAGTCATGCCTACGCTGAACATCATAATTAGCATCAAAAAAAGGGAAAAGAGTCTTCTCTTCATAGTCATTCTCCTCATATGATTTTATTGAATTGAGTTAATCATCTCTTTAATCTCAGCCTCGGATATCTGTCCACTGATTACATAAGATAGCATTCCATCTTGCCATCCTGCTTTTGTCACTCCGTCGTCCGTCAAAATGTAGTATTCGGTTTGATTGTGCGTATAAACACTTCCCAATGAATCAAGCTCTTTCGCTTCGGTTGATAGTGCCATCGTATGCTCTATTACGCGAATCACTAAACCTCCACGGGTCGAATCATAAATGGCAGAACATTTAAGCACACCATCTGACAACTTAACTGCAATAGCCGAAACCGCATAATCTCTCGGTACCCATGTGGGCAGACCTTCTGTACTGATCCCGTTTGCCGCCAGAGCCTCATACAGGGAATGATACTCGCTGGGATCGTCGTCAGGCAATTCCATGATGCCGGAAGGATTGGTATAGATCTGAATGATTCCTTCGGCCCATCGCAGGACAGCCTGAACAGGTTGGAATCCCATAGCGCTGGCGGTTATAATAAAGCAAAATGCCGCGGCTGCGGCAATAGCTGCCGCACGGAAAACGCGGGAAAAGGATCGACGAGTTCGGTTCCCATGTCGATTCCTTGCTTCTGCCGCAAGATCAGACTTGCAGGAACTCGTTTCTTCTTCAAAAATCAATGGATGGGATTCTTCGAGTTTTGCCCACTTTTCTTCCGGGTCATAATGCTCTGCGACTGGTGCCCTTTTTTGCAATAGTGACAGATATTCCTCAATCCTGTCCGTATCCATCTCCTCCGCAGGTACACTTAGCATTGCTTCTACTTCATTCAGAAGCTGCAAGTTAGATTTTTCCGTGATGGACGCGGAAGCAGAATCTGTTCGCTTTCTCCCGACAGCAGATTTATCGGGATGCTGGCTACCCAACATTTCATTACCCCCTTTACTAGTTCATCTCATGAATTATCGGTTTTGTGACAATAATTTGATAATTATTTTTGCGTGCTGCCAAGAGGATCCTCCAGTAGTGTTCTGCACTTGCGGAGCGCTCTGGATAATCGCTGACGGCATGCCATTTCACTGATTCCAAAATGCTCTGCGAGTTCCAGAAATGAATGGCCTTTATCGATGCGAAGAAGGATGATCTCCTGCTCCAATGCGCTTAGCCCCATCGGAATATGACAGGTCATTGGAAGTTCTGTGAGCTCATGGCTCTCAGCGATATCTTCAATCGAAACCTCTGTATGATAAAAGCGGCGGCTTTCGCGCAAGGTCAAATTGTTCAATGTCTCAAAGAGCCACGCCACCGGTTTCTTGTGACCGCATACCCGTTCCGACTTGCAGCACGCTGTCAGAAAGGTCTCCTGTACCAAGTCCTCCGCAAGATGCCAGTCCCCTACACGACGATATGTAAGCCGGACCATAGCATCAGAGTATTGAAGCATCAAATGATGGATGTACTCTCGCTGCTGCTTATCCATACAATCCCTTCCTTCGCAAAATCTCACCAAAAAATCAGCTGCCATGCAATCAACAGCCGGCAGCTGATTTATTTGAACTGGTGGCTCTCGCCATGCTCCATAATCGTTTTGCACACAGACAGGCACAATTTGACCTGCTCCGGCGCGGCATCTTTCAACATGCTTGCAAATTCAACAGAAATGCTGACGTCCGGATGAACCGGAATGTTGCTTCCAAGCAGAGTGTAAAGATCAACGCGCAGTGCTGTCGATATATCCACCAGTAATGTCAGGCTCGGCTTCGTTTGACACCTCTCAACGTGGCTGATGTGCTGGGATGTAACACCGACCATTTCGGCAAGTTCAGCCTGCTTGAGATTGCAGCGGATTCGACATATTTTAATGTTGTTTCCGATTTCCTGATAATCAATCATACTTCAGCGTCTCCTGTAATACGCGCCACGGTACTATTCTGCCTATACGCATATTATACAGGGAGCCATTCGTACAATAAATCGACCATCAAGGCGTTTATCGCTCTTATAGATATAATGCGCATGATATTTTTGCATTTTCCCCATGCGAAAACAATAGGAGTGCATCTGTACGGATGATCATTACGGTTCAGAGAAATGAATGGCATGCGTCACAAAAAATCGCAGAAAAAATCGAACTTCTTGTCACAAATCGACACTGTCAGGAGATGAATATAGTAAGGGCGCATTTTTGGAGGAGGTGGTCATTGGGGCAACATCCGCCGCAGACCCACTGTCATGTATCGTAGAGAGGAGAATATCAAATGAAGCTAAAACGATTCCGAAACAAATTCATTTCGATGCTGCTTACGCTGGCAATGCTCTTGACACTGTTCCCTACCGCAGTCTTTGCCGAGGATACGGCGGCTGACCGACCAGCCAGCGCCGAATTTAAGATCATGGGACTGTACGCTCTCCGGGATAACGGGCGGCGTGTGTCCTTCTTCTCTTATGAGTCAAGAGACAACGCATTCCTGACAAAAGCCAATATGACCTATCCCGACTCCTGGTTCAAGCTGATCTATGTGATCGAGAGATCACAGCCGGTCACGCTGGAACTGTATGAGATGAAGGATGAACCCGCGTATATGGATGAAGATATTGTTTCCATGCCGTATGCGCCGGAGGATGATGCGGATGGACACGGAAAACTCCAGAGCGAGGAGTTCCTTGGCCGCCGACTAGGCGTACTGGTGGGCGTTCCGGTGCAGGAAAATATCGCCCCGCTTCAGGAGGGGGATGACATTTATACGGCGGAGCAGGTGAGCTATTCGCCTATCGATGAAGATGAGTGGCTGAATATCGTCTATCAGACGATCCGCGGGAAGCGTCAGCCGGAAGTGATTGAGGATTTCTACGCTTTTGGCTTTGAGGGCAATCGCCTCGCCGGACTGGACGATGCGGCTGCAACGGTGAGCCTTGATGAGCTCCCTGCCCCGGAAGATATGGCAGAGACAGACGCTCTGCTCCCCTCGGAAAATCTAGATGCTCCAAATCCGGAAGCAAATTTGCCCGCTGACATCAACGATGAAGCAATGGATGCGGAAAAATCTCCTGCCAATGAGACATCGGAGGATGGGGCTTCCGAGGAAAGCCTGACAACGGATACGGAGCCTGCAACGGCGATAGGGGAGTCCTTTGCTCCCTCTGCAAATGCGGAACCATTGGAAGATGATGCGAACACGACACCTGCCAATGCGGATACGGTGGATTCGGAGGCGGTGGAAACGGATAAGGCAGATGTGCCGGTGACAGCGATTGAGGACGAGCCTTCTGCAGAAGAATCTGTTGAAGCTGTTTCGGACGTGGAACCGGAGGTGCAGCCGGAGATCAATGCGGAGATCGACTATCTGCCGGAAAGTTCTGTCCTGCCCAGCGCACACGCTTTCTTCGGCTTGACGGATGCTGCCGAAGAAAGTGAAAACACCATCCAGAATATAGTTCTGTGGGACGGCAGTTACAGGGATGACAGCGGCAGCCTCACCCGTATTTCCAGCGGCGGCCGCTACGTCATCGTCATGCAGCCCTGCACGCCCCGGACAGCAATCTACAACAGCTTCCTCGGTTTTGATGTGCCGGAGAAAGGTGAGGCCATTGACACCTTCGAGATGATCAATTCCTGGGATGATCTGATCGCAATTCGGGATGAACTGGCCTGCAGCGGCGACCCTGTGGATCTGCTCAGCGGCAGCTTTACATGGAATTACCGTGACCTTGCGCTGTACGGCAAGGATGATCTGGAATTTACACGTTACTACGAATCTGTCCACGCAGATGAAAATTACGGGCTTGGCGGCGGCTGGACGTCCAACTTCTCCTATGCGCTGGAGTTTGACGGCCGTTCCGTGATCGCCCATTTGCCGAGAGCCGTTACGCTTTATTTCCCAATCGGCTTTGACGGCAGCTTTGACACCTGCGGTGATTACTCGCTGGTGCAGACAGGCAGCGGTTATGCCATGACGGATAAGGAGGGGACGATCTACCGCTTCGACAATAGCGGCCGTATTCTGAGCATCGTCTATCTTAGTGGGAATACGCTGTCCTTCCAATATGACGGTGACAAGCTCCGGAGCGTGTCCAACGGCACCGGCAGCTTTACATTCTCCTACAGCGGCGACAATATCGCTACGGTGACGGACAGCGTGGGTCGCAGCATCCATCTGTCCTATGACGGCGGTCTCCTGACTGAAGTGGAAAACCCAGATGGAGACAGTCTGCGCTATGCGTATGACGGTAACGGGTATCTCAGTTCTGTTCAGAATCTCAAGGGTGAGATCTATGTAGAGAATGAATATGACGCACAGGGCCGTGTAGTCCATCAGCATGCCGTAAACTTCGGCACCTTTGATTTTACCTACGATTTCGATGGGCGGCACAACACCTGCACCGGCGAGGACGGCTATTTTCATGAGATCTGGTTTGATGAGCAGGGACGGATCACCAAGTCTACAGATGCCAGCGGCAGCCAGACGGTGACCTATAACGATCTCAATCAGGTTACCAGCCGGACGGATCGTGAAGGCAACCGCACATCCTATGCCTATGATGCCGCGGGCAACAAAACCAAAATCACTTACGCAGACGGCACTTATGAGCGGTTCGAGTACGACAGCAATCGGATGCCGACCATGATCCGTGACCGCAACGGGAATACGAGCTACTATACCTACGACCATCAGGGCAATATGACTTCCGCTACCGATGGCCGCGGAATGACCCGCTCCTATGTCTATGATGCCGACGGCAATCTCACTTCCGCAGCGGATGCGCTTGGCGCGCAGACGACCTACACCTATGACGCTCAGGGTAACTGCACGTCCATGACAGACCCGCTGGGCAATGTGACCGCCTATGCTTATGATGAGCAGGGCCGCCTCATCAGGGTGACTGATGCCATGGGGTCAATCACTTCCTACGAGTATACCGAAGCTGGCAAGTTGGTAAAGATCGTAGGCGCCGACGGCAGCGAACAGACCTACACGGTGGATGGCAACGGATTCAATACCAGCGAAAGTGACCACATGGGCCATGTCACCACCTTTACCCGTGACGCACAGAACAACGTGACCTCTATCACCGATCCGCTGGGCAATGTGACCCGCTATACCTATGATGACAGCGGAAATCTGACCACAGCAACAGACGCCAACGGAGCGGTCACTCGCTATACCTACGATGCTGATGGCCGTATTGTTTCCATGACCGATGCCCGCGGCAATACCTGGCGCTATGCTTATGATCGGAACGGTCAACTGGTTTCCACCACCGATCCTGTCGGCGGCGTCAGTTCTACCAGGTACAACAGCGTTGGACGTACATCTTCCAGTACGGACGCCAATGGCAATACCACCCAATATACCTATGACGGCGTCGGCAACCTTACAAAGATCACCGACGCACTCGGCAAGAGTACCGTCAGCGAATACGATGCCAACGGCAACCTGACCGCCACTACGGATCGCAACGGCCACACCACCCGCTATACCTACGACGCGGAGAATCGTTTGATCCGCATGGTGGATGCCGAGGGCAACACGACTTCCTACACCTATGACGCTAACGGTCAGATGACCAAGACCACCTCTGCCATGGGCGCGGAGACTTCCAGCACTTATGACGCGCTGGGGCGTCAGATATCCTCGGCGGATGCACTGGGCCACGTGACCGGCTACGAATATGATGTGCTGGGCCGCGCCACAAAGATCACCTACGCGGATGGAGGCTTTGTTGCCTACACCTATGATGCCAACGGTCAGGTTTTGACTGCCACCGATGAACTGGGCGGCGTGATCTCCTATGCCTACGATGCCAACGGCAGACTGATCGAGATGACGGACGCCATGGGCGGCAAAACGGCATACGCCTATGACGCTGTCGGCAATGTGACTTCTGTGACCGATGCTCTGGGCGGGAGCGCAACCTATCGCTACGACGAAACGGGAAATATGACCTCGGTTACAGACGCCAACGGCAATACGACCGGCTATTCCTATGATGCCCTTGGCCGCGCTGTTGCCGTTACGGACGCCAATGGCGGCGTGACCCGCGCGGAGTACGATCATAACGGGAACATTGTCAAAGCTGTCGATGCCGAAGGAAATGCCACTACTTATGTCTATGATGCGCTGGATCGTCTTGCCAGTTATACCAACGCGGAGGACTATACCTTCTCCTTCCAGTATGACAACGAGGGAAATACGGTTGCCTCTACTGACGGTAACGGCAATACCACCCGCTATACCTACGATGGATTGAACCGCGCAGTCTCCAGCACCAACGCCGAAGGCAATACCGCGCACAATACCTATGACGCAGATGGCCGTATGGTAAAGTCCGTGAATGAAGAGGGTGCGGAAACCGCCTATGCCTATGATGCGGATGGCCGCCTGATCTCCGTGACGGATGCCCTGGGTAATGTTACCGGCTTTGAGTACGACAGCAGGGATCGGGTCATCAAGGTTACCGATGCCAAGGGCAATGCGACCACATTCACCTATGACCTGGCAGGCAATGTCAAGAGCGAGACCAATGCCAAGGGCATTGTGACCAGCTATGCCTACGATGCCAATGGCAACCTCACCTCCATGACGGATGCTGCCGGCACCGTGACCTATACCTATGACGCCCTGAATCGGGTTACCAGCGTGAAAGACCGCCGTGGAAATACGCAGTTCTTCACCTATGATGCCACAGACCGCATCGTGCAGGTCAAGGACCGCAACGGCAATGCCACCCGGTATGTCTATGATGGCAATGGAAACATTGTAAAGACCATCGATGCGCTGGGCACGGAGTCCGTATTTACCTACAATAAAAATGACCAGCTCATTTCCACCGACCTCCACCGTGTGGATGCCCTCAATGGCGTGGACTCCCACGAGATCACGCTGTATGAGTACGATGGTCGGAATCTGGTCACGAAGGAGATCAACGCGCTTGGCGACAGTACCGTTTATGTCTACGACGGCAACGGCAATCTGGTCTCCAAGACCGACGCGGACGGTTATGTGACGCAGTATTCCTACACCGCCCTTGATTTGGTGAAGAAAATCAATTACAATGGGGCAAAGGAAGTCTCCTACCAGTATAACAAGGTCGGCGAATTGGTGCAGATGGATGACTGGACCGGCACCAACACCTTCGAGTTGGACCTGCTGGGCCGCCTCCAGAAGATGACCGACCACAAGGGCAATACGGTTTCCTACACCTATGACGCCGTGGGCAATCAGACCGGCATTACCTATCCGGACGGCAGCAAGACCCGCAGCTTCTACGATGCGGTGTATAACCTTACCAGCGTCATTGACGCGGATGACGGCACCTATGCCTATGTCTACGATGCTGCCAACCGCCCTGTCAAGCTGACCTATCCCAACGGCTGGATCGAGCAGTATACCTATGACGCGGAGGGCAATCTCCTCAAGACGGTGGACACCGATCCCTTCCAGCTCTACAACAAAACGCCCAAGGTCAAGTATGAGTACACCTACGACGCCGAGGGCAATGTGCTGACGGAGTTCCAGCGGGACAGCGACGCCACGGAAAACCTCAAGAGCCGCACAGCCTTTACCTATGATGCGCTGAACCGGCTCACCGGCAGCACCCGCAGGCTGGAGGTCTATCCCTACGATACCCTCGCCTATACCTACACCTACGATACGCTGGGCAACCTGCTGAAGCAGAGCGGTCCAACTAAGGGCGAAGAGGATACTTACCAGTACAACGACCTCAACCAGATGGTGAGCAAGCATGTGTGCGGCTACGAGCAGAAGCTCACCCGCATCTACGACTACGGCTATACCTACGATAAGCGCGGCAATCTGGTGAAGGAAGAAGAGATTTGTTCGCCTACCACCACCGGACCCAAGAATATCACCATTGCAACTTATCTCTATGACGAGACGAACCGCATGGTGCAGGGCACCAACAAGGCCGGCGAGGTCAGCGCGTATACCTTCAACGGCCTCGGCGTCCGCGTCGGCACGGAGCTGATCCTGAAGGATAATACCCACGGCTATACAGACTTCCACTGCCAGACGCCCAGCGTGGAGACCGGCATCGAAAAGCCGGAAGTGGTCAAGACGGATTATGTCATTGACTATACCAGACTGGACATCGACCAGCGGGTGCTGATGAAGTCCGAGCAGGACGGCTATGATTTCTTCTACACCTACGGTTTGGACAAGCTGCAGGTCATGACGATTGGCGAAGGCAGCAACTGGTGGGGCCAGAGCATCAAGAAATGCGTCAATATGGCCTACGTCCACACCGACCGCCTTGGCAGCGTGGTGAATCTCTCCGATCAGTATGGCCGTGTGACCGCAAGAGTGGATTACACCGATTGGGGCGAGGTGCGCCGGTACACGGACATCACCGTGGACGGCGGCTTCCGCAGACTGCTGCCGGAGATTACCTACGCCACCCACGAGTATGACGATGTGCTGAACCAGTTCTACGCAAAGGCCAGAATGTACGATGCGGAGAACAAGCGGTTTGCCGCGATTGATCCGGTGAAGGGGCTTGTGACTCAGCCGGTCAGTCTGGTGCAGTATGTCTATGTATTCGATAATCCTGTCAGCTATATCGACCCTGACGGTGAATTTGGCTTGCTGGCAGGTACGATCATCGCTACCGCAGCTTCGGCTGTTATTTCCGGCGCCACCGCTGCTTATCAGTCCTACAAGACAGACGGCAAGGTAAACTGGAAGCAAGTCGGAAAGGCTGCTGTCGGCGGCGCAGCAGCCGCAGTCAGCGTAGGTATTGCCGTTGCAACCGGCGGTACAGCGTTGGGCGTTGGCGTAATGGTGGCTGGTGCAATTGCCGGAACCAGAACGGCGCTGCACGGCGGGAATGCGGCTGATATAGCGTTCTCTATGGGCAAAGCCAGCGCAGGAGCGGCAGTTGGCGGCAAGGCCCTCTCTGCGGCATCTGCAACGGTGAAGTTTGTGGCGGGCGTTGCCGGAATTGCTGCGGGTACTGCTGCAACTGTAAAGACAACGCAGACTGCTGCAAAGACGATTCGGGATAAGAACGCCACCACGCAGGAAAAGGCTGCTGCTGTTTTTGATGCTGCTTTGAGCGCAGCTGGCACGATTGGATCTGCGGCACTTGTGGTTAAGAGCTTCCCCGCGGTTAAGCAGGAGATTGGCTATTACATGGCCAAGTATCAGTGCAAAACTGTAGGCAGTACTGGAAATAAACTGGGAGAGGTATTTGATTTAGCGGACAATTATACATTAACTGACGAGACCTTTAACAACCATATTTTGGATAGACATGGTCCTGGCTCGACCTATGCAAGCAAATCTCATTTCAATGCGAATTTTGATATTAAGCGTGGGATTGAGAGCACATTGAAAGGGGATAGCTTTATCGTTGGCCCGAACACTGGAGGTAGATCTGGATATATTTTTGAGCAGACATTTGATTCTCCGATAGGAGTAAGTAGTAAAGGAAAGTATCTATACACATTGAAAGTTGTTATTGACGAAGTTGGAAATGTGATTACTGCTTTCCCCAAAAAATAACTACTGGAGGCAACTGTTGTGACGTTCTACATTGGAAATTTCGTAAATGAAGTTGATAATTCGAAAAGAGGAGTTGAAGTGAGCGATGAATTATACAATTTTATTTGGAAAGTATGTAGCTTATCTCACAAGAATGTAGAGATACTGCGCCGGATTGATCCTTATAGCGATGTAGAGATACCTCAAAAGCATTTGCAACAGCTAATTGAGATATGCAATTGCATCATAGATTCATCGCTTCTTCAAGACTATGATGAACCAGACGACGGGAAGCAATCACTTAGAGACTTAGTGGATATTGCTCAAAAAGCAATATCCACTAACACAGGATTGGTTTCAATAGGCGATTAGCATTCATCAGAATAAAGTGCCATTTCTCGCAATGGAAGAGTCTACTTTTGCTGTTTCGTGCCTCGTGTAATTGATGGGGTAGGCTGGCAAAACCGAAATCAAAAAGCATGTAAAAGGTATAAAGGACATTATAAACTCAGAGGGATGCGGTTCAAATCGAACTGCGTCCCTTTGAGTGTAGATTTAATTAACCAGAAGATTGGTAGTGATCCATCCATTATTCTCATTCCTAAAGGAACTGGACTTGGAAATCTTCCTGAACTTCTTAGAGGCTTTGACTGATTAGGAGTAAAGTTATGGCAGCACAGTTTTCGTATTTTACAACAAGTGACGATTTAAGAGAGATAGTTAAACAAGTTGATGCAAACACTCACTTCCGATATATTGAGTACAAAAACTTCTCTGAAAGTGAGTATCCGAATGCAAGAATGTATGATTCCTTGCTTGAATACCCCCATCTTGGCTACGCACGATCGGCGCAATGTAGAGGAGATATGTTTTTGGTGTTGAATCGCACACAGGCGTTGTGCCCCAAAATCATTCCTACTGATGAAGGCAGTAGAATTGTTGTGTCTCAGGAACTGAATACGCCATCTATTGTCTGGGCACTCGGTGGACATCGATTCGAAAACTTGTTGCTGAAAGGTGAAGTTTCGACAATTTGCTCAGACAATGTTTCCAAGCAAATGATGGCAGATGTTCGAAAAGTGTTTTCAAGATATTGTAAAAAGGTAGATGGGTATTATGTTTCTCCAGGAGTATTTCTGCTCTCAAATACTCGCCTTATCACTATATCTGCTGCAGAAAACACGGCAGTAGATTTCTGCTTGCCCGAAAAGAATCGTTGAATAAAGACATCCTAATCAACGCTTTATGGGGACATATCAAACGATGTGTCCCCATATTTATGAATAGGTTATTCCGGCTGTGCTATTCACCTATGATGCTCACAGGTGCACAATGTGACCTATGGGGGTAATCCGGTCGGTACAGGGCAAGAAAGCAAGTCGAGAAATATTCTCGACTTGCTTTCTTGCTTATTTGCTAATTCTCTTCTTGTTGGAACTCGGTATCATAAGAAACTATTACTTGCTGTTAGCGTCGGTCCGTCAGGCAATAATCTCCATTTAAGGGTTAATTTCGCCGACTCTAACATTGCTGTTGATTACATAGAGATGGTGTTATAAATCCTCAGATATGTCTTTATAGCATTTGCTTGCCTATAGTTCTAAGAACGCCCACTTTTGGTAGTTGCTTTCCGAATTTGCGGCCCAGTACACATTTGTTCCATTAGTACTTGCCCCTGCAGTCAAATATAAGTCATAGTTGTACAGCTTAACTTTATAATAACTTCCTGATGCAACTACATTAATCAGCGCATCTGTTTCATTGCCAGCAAAGACACGAATATTACAGTTATATGGATTCCCGCTTCGATGGACATTTAACGCATAGGCGGTATCAATTATGGACTTGATGCATCTGCAGGAGGCCAAAGAGGACAGTAACCATTTCTGTTCATTTGAGCCGCTGCTTGACCAAAGGGTTACATTCATCCCGTTACTAAGAGTTGTAACATTACTTCCAGAAATGTTGAGACATTTATTTGCGCCAACATTTGTAATGCGATAGGTTTTTGCCCAACGAGCATATAAGGTGTGGTTGGAGACTTGAGAGACAATTGTGCTCTCTGTACGCTCTTCAGCCTCATTTGTCGAGTTCTTAAACCACCCGATAAATGTGTATCCAGTACGCACAGGGATCGGAAGTACCCCATATGGCATGTCAGAGTAGACTGTTTTTTGAGTGGTATTACATGTGCCTCCATTTGCATTAAAAGTAACAGTAATGCCAGCTCCCGTTGTTTTAGGGGCTTTGAGAACATACACACACTGGCTTAAAATGCTTGCCTGAGTTGCATTGCTCTGCCTTCCATTAAAATAGCCAAAGGCTATTTTGCATCCATTCGATCCCCAACACTCAATTACTTTAACCTCTGTGTTTGTTGCGGTCCAAATTACTGCGGAGTGGTTAGATCCTCTCACAATATCACCAGGCTCCAAAGTTAGCGTGGTAAGGTTCGATCTATGTAGAATCCATCCTGACAAATTCGCACCATCATTAGAAGCGTTGATGGTTGCAGACGATATTTTGACATTTGTTAAAAGATATGCTATAAAGAGAGAAAACCCGTAGCATTGGGTAGCACTACCAAATGTATTTGATGTGCAATTTCCGCTTCCGCACGGGGATGATGTTTCCCCCCAAGCGCTTTCTGACAGGGAGTTTTCGGGCAAGCCCTTATTCCAGTATTTCCCTTCATAGGAAGATTTGTATCCAGTTATTTTCGCGGTTATCTGTGCATTTGTCATCCTTCACACCTCCTATTAGCTTCCATAAGTTGCTCCAATGTGCTATACGGGCTATTCAGAGACAGAAACCAGTCATCAATATTGGTCCCTTTCATCCTAAAATAATCCGAAACGGTATATGTTTTTTCAGCTACAAACTTCCATTCTCCATTGCTTGCATAGGCTTTCCCCTCTTCTCCATAGTAGTTATCTCTGGCGGTAATGCGCCGGGAAATCTCATCAGCCTGTTCCTGTGTTGAATATTCCGCTTTGATTTTACGATACCGGAGAGTTCCGTCATCTCCACGGTAAAGAGAAATAGAGTAGTCCGACGTGCTTCCAGGATGGAGTTCCATCACCATATTCTCAGTTAACATCCATGCATCAGAAAAGTTGTAGCTGACAGTCTCGAAGACAAGTTCCAGATCACTCGTTTCAAAAAGATATGTCTGATAATTGCCTCCCTCGAATTCGACGGGGGACTGAAAATCCACGCTATTATTTCGGTGTTGGATGGAACCGCAATACCAGTGAAGTTGTTTTCCTATCGTTTTGCAACGCAGCGAAAAGACTGCTCCGTGGCAAACAAATAACATCTCCTTATTTTCCCCGTAAAAATAAGGGGGTGTCCCGTCATCATGTGACAGGCGTACAGCGTCGTCTTCGCCAGGAAAGTAAAAGACAATTGGTTCCCTTGTGCCACAGATAAATCTACCAGTTCCAAATTCATCCTTTCCAGATACAAAGAAGGAGTTTTCAGTATAGATGTCGACCGATTTCAGGTTTGGCAGACCTCGGAAAGCTGCTGGATCAATTATTTCTACATTCCTACCCAAAGAAATCTTGGAGACATTATTTGTAGCCATAGAAGTAGTGAACGCATCAGGGCCTATTGCAACAACATCTTCTGGGATCCGAATCTCGCTATCGCTCCCCAAATAAGAGGTCAGCACGCCGTCACTGATTAAAAAAATCTCGTCTTCTTTTACATGAGAGAACTGATCGGAGGTTCCAATGCTCTGACATCCTACTATCATGCATAGGAGCAATACCGTAACCAATCTTCTTGCAAAAGTTCTCATGTTAATTCTCCATTCCAATGCTCTTTCATGGGTACAGACTTCCCACAGTCTCCGCTTTGGGAGTTTGGTTCTTTTTAAGGGATGCATTTCGCGACATCCATTCTGTGGATATCCTACTCAACCGAGCCTGCCAGCTTCTACCAGCATCTCTTTGTCACGCTCTGCTCTGGCTGCGCCACCCCGTTGACGGTATAGTTTAGCTTCAGCGTGTAGCTCTTTCCACGTGTCACGCCACGCTGTCCGGATACTGCAACAAAATAGGTCCCTTCGTTGCTCCATGAGGCCAGATAGGTGTTCCCCTGATAGAGTTCTATCGTTGCCTTCACCTGATCCGTCGAAGAATTCCCAGTGCAGATTGCTTCACAAATGGCGGTTGTTCCATCAAAAGTCAGCGACAACGAGCAGTTGGCAACTCGTGGCTCCAAAGCCTGTGCTACGATTCCGCCTGCGAGCAGAATGCCACAGAGCATTGCAGCTACCATCCTTTTCACAAAAATCACCCCCTTCCGCGTGTTCTCGGCAGATTGCTTCTGCTTCTACCTAATAGACGCGGAAAGGGGTATCCTTTCTTACAGCTTTTTGCAAAAACATCTCATTTCGTCGTTTCGACCAAATACACGCTCTCTGCCATGTGCAGAATGTCCTCCTGACCAAGCGGCGCATCAAGGGTAAATTGCAGGTTGCGCTCTATATCAAACCACATTAGCGTACTGCTGCTGTCCTCTTCTTTGGGGATTACCAACAGACCCTCACAGTTATTGACAAACACCGGAATCACATTCGCATTTTCTGCGTCGACACTGCTCAAAGCTCCCTGCTGCATATAGGCATATTTGAACAAAATCACTTCTTTCTTTTCGTTCTCATAGGAACGGGAAGTCATTCCTGCACCTATAAATTGTCTTTCCGGATTTTCCACAAAACCTTCTGGTAGTTCCCCCAGCTCATACTGCGACATCTCCCCTTGGGCATCCTCTCCGGCATAGCGAAACACAATATGTGTTTCATACCATTCGGTAACCCACCGAACAATCGTCGCCCGAGCGGTCGGGCTGGCAAGCATCACGCTGCCAAGTCCCAATGACAGCATCAATAATATGACTGCTGCTGTCTGCAGCACCCTTTTCCAGACAGGCTTGCCCCGGTCTCTTGCCCAACGCACGGGATCTTTCAGCATCGCTCGCATTTGATGCCAGTGTCGTGCAGACGCAGCATAGGGGATTTTCTCCTCAAGGCGATCCTCATCAAATGCAATGGCATCCAGCAGCACCTTGCTCATGAAGGCATCAAGCTCTTTCTCTGTCATAGATGCAGCGCCTCCTTTTCCATAATCTCCCGAAGCATCGCGCGGCCGCGGGAAATGCGTACATTGACCGCATTTTCTGAAATGCCGAGCTTCTGAGAGATATCCTTCCCCGAGCAGTCCAGCAGGAATTTCATCTCCAGAACTGCCCGATAGGTCTCCGGCAGCCCCGCGAACAGGCGGATGATATCCTCATAGGACAACGCCTTCTCAATATCGGCACTGGCATCGTATGCATCCTCCATGCTCTCCAGCATGATGGCTTTTTTCTTCTTCCGCAGGAGCGTGATCGCTTCGTTCTTTACTATACAGACGCACCAGAAAGGTTTTTTCTTACAGGGAAGCTCTAAAAACTTTTCGAAATTACGAATTATTTTCAAAAAGGCATTCTGAACAGCGTCCTCCGCATCATGAGTGTCTTTCAAAATGCGAAGCGCTGCCTGCTCCATTCGCTCATGGTATTGCTCGTAGATCTCCGCAAGCAGTGCTCGATCTGCATCGTTTTCAATCATTGCTAAGAGCATGGGGAGCATAATTTTCCCTCCTCGCCGGTCAATCGTTCTTTACAAAGGTTTCTCTCAGTATAGCCAAATATGGGATGATCCGCAAGACTATCGCTATAGAGCGGCGCAAATACCGATAATGGCGTTATTGTAACAGGAACCCCTGATACACGGGAGGATTTTTTGAGTGAGGATGAATTATTGGTTATAAACGACACTGACTTCGCGAAAGTGGTAGATGGCCTCTTGAGCGATGAATAGTGTCATATATTAGCCGTAAAGACTAGGGCTCCGGCTGCTTTTGTGATTGGGCTAATACATACCTGATAAACCCTTGCCATTCTGGAAAAATGGAATGGCAAGGGTTTACTGCTGAAAAGCTTAATTAACCTTATTTCCGGTGCTGACAGGCACTACAATGTAACCGTAAAAGCAGGCAGCGGCTGGACAGACATGGGACAATAGTGGTGGGGAGTTGTGAAACCTTCCACCACTATAATGTTCAGTGGTCCCGTCAAGATTTATGCGCAAAATTGTTTGCAGGCTCCGACTGAATGAAGTCTGCCGGGCTTGGGAAGGCTCCCCAACAAGCATTTTTGCAGGCCCCTTGGGGCGCAAAAATAGCGAGTGTCTATACACTCGCCCTGCTTGCCGTTTCATGCAAACGCGAGGACATCCAACAACTCCTGACACTCTGCATAGCGTTCACAACAGTAAGCGTGTGTACACAAAAATTTGCACAAAGAGTGACGCCCTTTTGGACGCCACTCAAGAGATAAGTGAGGTTTTCGTTAGGGCGCTTTTACAGTGGAGGTGGTAATAACCCGACTGTCATATTCTGAACCGACTTTTGCAAATACTTTGACATTTGCATAATAAAAAATTCCAGAGGTCAACTGGCAGTCATAATAGCTCTTACAAATATCGCTATTCGTCTCAATTAAGCCGTTGCTGGTTGATCCAGTAATGCTGGTAACATAGCTACCATCAGCTTTATAAATGTCTACAGTCTCTACGCCAATGGAACTTGCCAGTTTGTTTGACTGCACATCATAACTGATACTGATCATGCCTGCACTGTCCCCCGCCGTCAGGCCAACATTGTAGCTGGATAGCGTAAGGCTGGCCCGCATATCAGGAGCTTCTAATGCAGAGACTGAACCGTAGCAACACGCAATCACCATCACCACCACAAGGGTAGATAAAAAAAGCTGTTTCATGTTACTTATCCTCCAATCGAATCCACAATCGCCTTCACCTCGTCTATTTGAAGATTTCCAGAAATCGTTTCGACAAAAAGCCCATCAGACCATACTGCGGTTATAGCATCTAAATTTGACATGATATAAAATGTTCTTGACCCGCTGACATATTGTTCAACCAGGGCATCGTCCTTTTCAAAGATGTGTGTATTCAAATAGGATGTTGACCGGTAGCGGGTGATGTTTAGATTGAAAAAAAGATTATCTCCATCGCTGAAAAAGATGTGTACTGTATCACTTAATTTATCACTTAGAATTTTGGGGTCAGATGCCTCAATACCTACTGGATACCATGTTGGGGCTAATTCTTCCGGTATTTCGCAGTCTTTCAATGCACCTTTAATCACATTGCAGGTTTCAACATTTTCGAGATTTGGCGCTGTCGTTTCCTGGTCCTGTGGGATACTGTGGGGGAAAGATACAAAGTGAAATGTTTCATCCGTCCACCGTCCAATCGCACCAAATACATCTATGCCCGCAGCCTGAGCGCCAATCAGCATTGCAAACATAAAAATCACCGTGGCGGCGATAGTGCCTAACACCCTTATCCAGGGACGCTTCGGGATAAAACCGACCATAGTAACGGCATCTGTCACGCTCTCTGCGGTCTCCTCGGGATAGAGCGTTACGCCATTCATCTCAGGGATATTGTAGTATGTCCGAAATTCCTCCAACGCCTTGTCCACATCGGAGAGACGACCAGTGGGAATGGCTTTCTCCCGTTGCTCTATCACCTCCAGAATATGCAAAACAACCTCATCATCGTCATCATCCGGCGATTTAATATCCGCACACAGAAGTTCCTCCAGAGCTTCTGTGCTCAGCCGATCTAAGTGGGCATATGTATTTTTCTTGTTTTCTGTGTGCCCATTCATCTCCCGAGCCCCCTTTCTATTTATTTATGTACGCCGCTTGAAAAACGGACATCATTTCCCTATTTCTTTTTCTTTTTATGGTCAGGAAATTCTTCCGATAGTTTCTGTCTTATGCGCTGCATCCGTTTTTGACAGGCCCATAGGCTGATACCTAATTCCTGTGCGACATCAGAATAGCAGGCGCGCTCTATGGCTATCCGCTTCAGCATGGTTATTTCCGTTGGTGTAAGTGTCTGTCGGATCGTTTCTTCCACGGACGCTCGTTGCTGCTTGTCCTCTTGCTCTATTATCGCATCTTCTACAGAGCCTGCGGAGGATACTGCCGGTGTTTCCGGGGCATCCAGAGAGAGATACCGCTTCAAATACCGTTGACGGGTCCTCTGCTCGTTCCGTATTTTATTCTTTGCTGTCCGCTTTAACCATCGGATCGGTTCATCTGCTTTCATGAGGGTATCAATCTTTTCAACAGCTGTGTGGAATGTATCCTGCGCAATTTCCTCCGCACGGTGAGGATCAGAAATATGAGCCATGGCATAGAGCTTAATTTGATTGAAATACTCTCGGTAGAGCGCAGTGAAAAATTCTTCTTGGTCGGGGCGCATCTTCAATCACCTCTTTTTTGCCTGCGGCTTGTTGGCATCCCAGCCCTTGTCTAAAATCTCAGCACATGGGCATGGCATACAGTGCCGAGATATGCGTATACTAACCTCTTTGCGGCTATTCTACCATACGCAGACACCATGATGAAACTATTATTTGAAAATTTTAGCAAATCCTGTCCGCTTTTCAAGATAGCGTACATATAACAACGAATACTAACAAATAAAAATTTGGCATTTGGCACATGCGCATATCAAGCAGGTTCGCCATATTTACAAAATGACTGCGTGGAGAGGAAGTGAGTCCAATAGGCAAGTTTTTAGGAAAAGGTTTGTAGGAAAACCTTTGATAAATCATTCAAGAGTACCATAATTTTCTGTCGCTAAATTGAGAATCGAGTTTTGCAAAAATAGTAAGGAGGAACTGAAATATGGCGCTTAACGAATTTGTTCAGACAGCACTTGACGAAGAAGGATACGAAGAGGGTCCTAACGGTTATACCAAATATGGTTCATGGTTTGGTTTAGCAAATTCGGACTGGTGTGTCATGTTTATTTCTTGGTGTGCAAACCAAGCTGGAATCATGACCACATCTTCTACGGGAACTGTTCCTAATGTTCCCAAAATGGCAAGCACTTCCGCTATGTACACATGGTATACTAACAATCGCAGAAATTTAGCGCCATCGATGTCAGCAAGCAGTCCCAATAGACTCCAGGTCGGTGACATTGTTGTCATTAACACGCAAAACGGCGGGCCCGTAACTGACCATGCTGGCATTGTTGTAAGTGTGGATTATGATGCTGGTACAGCTGATGTAATGGAAGGCAATCGTAGCAACAAGGTAAAGAAAGTTACCTATACAAATCTTGTGGATTCTAGCGGCTATACGATTGTCTATCTTTGCAGCAATCACACGAGCTACTAATATCTATGATATGAGCGGCTCTTGCATAGTGAGAGCCGCTCATAATTTAACGGCTACACAAGAAATATAGTTTTCCATCAGCATTTAAATTTATGTATAGATCATAAGACGGAAGCTCTATATTACTGACCTTTGTTAGACGAAAGGATGGATGTTATTATGAAAAAGGCAACACTGTACTTACTGCTGGGTGGGATTCTGGCCATTTTACTACTGAGTGCTTGCACTTCCGCAGAGAGTGGGAATTCTGACTCAATTATAGATAAATCTCCTAGTATGGGCGCCGACGAGGATAACCAGGAAGCATCGGAAGTAACGATCCTTTCTGTAGATCAGCCGGCCTTGAGCCTCTCCATTCCCAAAGCGTGGGAGGACATTGCAATTATTAAGCGACAGACTGACATCCAACAGTCCGCAGAAGCGAAGCACGGTACACTACTCTTTCAGCTCTATGAAAAAACAGCCTATACCACGGACGAGGCAATGGGCCACGTATGGAGCCTGGTTGCCTTTACTAAGGATGCCTTCAAGGAAAAATTTGGCGATGCGGATCTCGCCACGGTCATCTGGTGGTCATATTCACTATTTGGGTGGCGGTGATAGTTTAGCATCTTTCAATGGTCGAGTTGAACTATTAAACTTATCCAATGATGTTATGAAGCCAACCAACATACAGGTCAATGCATATACTGCTAAAGACACGCAAGTAGTTTTTGGAGCATGTGCTGATGCAGCTATTTCTACTTCAAAAGAAGTTAAATTAGCATTTATGGTTGATACTGGTTCAGATCGATTTGACCGTTATACTGATCCGCTTTATGTTGATTTGGTAATGACATTTCAGCGTGATGCCAGTAGTAATTTTGGTTTTGGTCAGCTATACCCTGGATTAAACCCAAATTCTCCATAAGGAGGAATGCATGAGTAAGAAAGAAAATAGCTATATTATGACTCGTAAGGAATACGATGAATTGATGTTAGCATTAGCGTATGCAATTATTCGTTCTGATCATGCAATTAATATGGTACACAAAGTCAATCGTAGTGTTGATAATGTGGCTAAGAAGAAATAATTTATTTGGGAATCCTTCGGGATTCCCTTTTCTTTTTGTATAAATATGATATATCCATTAAGGCAAATACAGGATTCATAAACATGACTCATATTTTTACTGAATTGTTGCGGGAGTCTACTTCCTCAGTGGCTAACCAGACAGCGCGACCGCAACTATTATCATTAACTCGCGCGGTAAACAACTTGATTTTCTCTGATCTAGTAGCAATTCAACCAACGGATCAACCAGTATCTGCACTGTATGGCCTACGCTATCTTAACCGTGATGGTCAGATGACTTTCCGGTCCGCTGCAACCTATGGTGGTGCGGTTGGTGATCGTACTGATATTGAAGATTTCAATAAAGAAAAAGAATATCAGGCGGGTAATAAATTTAAATTCGGTGATACTGTATATGAAGTTGTCTCCGAGGGTGCTGTAGGCGCGGAGTCTTCAACAGACGAGGCCGCAATTTTTAAAGGCGTAATGACAAACAAAATTCGTTTCTATAGCGATTGTGCACCTGTAGAATATTTCGAAGATAAAAACACAGAAATTGCATCAACTTCAATGAAGTTTGACAAGTGGCAAGTTAATGTAGGTTCTCGTAAACTGAAAACCTCGTTCACCACTGAATTAATGCAGGATCTTGAAGCAAGCCAAATCAACTCTGAAAACTCTGTAATTGATCTTCTGGCTACTGTCGCTTCCGAAGAGATCAACAAAGATATTATACAGAAGTTGATCACTGTATCAACTCGCTATAAAATTAAAGGGATCACCCCTGATGGCGTACTTTCTCTCGTTGGCGTTCAGGATGCACCAAAACAAGCTCGCGAACTTTACCGCTACGCGTGCGAAATGAGTAATCAAATGTTGCGGACTTCCTCCTTTGCTGGCACATACGTTTTGGCGTCTTCTCGCGTGGTTGGCCTCCTGCAATCTACCGGATGGATGGAAGAAACCGACAATGCTCTAAGCGAAGGCCGTCTACGTTGTGGTCTGGAAGTATATGCAGATACGGTAACTCCGTTCGACTATATGCTTGTTGGTTGTAAGCACATGATCGGTGATATGGAGAGTGTAGGTTCTCTTTTCTACTCCCCATACACAGAAGCCGATGGCGCTGGCGCATATAAGAGCGTAATAGACCCCAACAGTTTCCAGCATCATGTAGCTATTATGAATCGTTATTCACTTTCTGTCAACCCATATACATCAAAAGCTGATCAGGAAGAACACCAGGTCATCAAAGGTGACGAGTGGGGTAAACTTGCCGGACGTTCGGAAATGTCCTATATTTTAGGTATCGAACTGCCACCGCTTGAGATTGACAACGCTTAACTAAATATCTAACCAAGACAAGTCAGATCCGCCCAAGATTTTTTCGACGGCGGATCTATTTTCTTGATGATACAGGTTAAAACACGGGATACCGTGTCTCCTTGCTACATATACAGCAATTCGAGTTCCACCCGAAACAATCCCATTAACTTCTTTCGCCCAGAATAACACACAATCTACAGGATCATCAAGTGTCTCACCTAAGACTTGAGCAACATTTCTAGAAAACAGATTTTGCATGTATAACGGTATAGAACGAGGATTATCATAAACATGTTCTA
>OQVL01000109.1_pt1 | contig 32960 bp, 28 predicted proteins | sample 1691501 | NCBI WGS metagenome assembly OQVL01 (sample SAMN03418253, study PRJEB22391) | human gut metagenome | biome: human-gut; feature: organic feature; material: feces | host: Homo sapiens | place: Tanzania | collected 2013-01 | reverse complement strand
ACATCCGCCAACCAGACGGAAGTGCCCTCCGGGGTGTGATACTCGCCGCCCAGAGCGTCCAGACTTGCCCCTGCCGGGTACTCGGTAAAGTTGAACAGTCCCACCAGCGTTTCCTCGCCGCGCTTGCGTACCAGCGCCAGCACGCCGGGGTTGTGGCTGTCCCATGTGGTCACCCACGCATCCGGGGCAAAGCAGGGGTCTGCACGCATTTGGCGCAGCTGCTCCATGCCCTGCCACAGCTGGTTTTGCAGCGTGCCTTTTTGGGTGCGCTGCTTGGCATCCTCCCAGTTGAATTTGCTGCGATGCAGGTTGCGGCTGTCCTCCACACGGTCGGGGTCGTTTTTGTAGTCCCAGCCATTGAGCTGGGCGATCTCATCGCCGCAGTTCAGCATGGGGAAGCCCTGCAAAAACGCCATGGCAGTGTGCAGCAGCAGGTCACGCTTCACCGCGTAGTCCAGTGCGGTTTTGTCGTCCTTTTCCAGTGCCTGCTCCACGCCGCACAGGCTGGCGGTGGTGCCGCAGCTGCGGGCATCGCCGGTGGCAGGGTCGTAGTTATACAGCTCGCCTTTTGCCCAGCTGCCGGGGAAATTGCCCTCGTAGAAGTGGTACAGGTATTCTTTATGTTTCTGCGGGTCGATGCCCAGTCGCTTCTCCACGGCTTCATCCAGACCCCAGCCGATGTCATCGTGGCAGCGCAGATAGTTCACGAACCAGCAGTTGTCCGGCAAGGCGTGGAGGGCATCCAGCTGCGCTTTCAGCAGCCGGGTGTCCCGGCTGGCAAGGGCACTCCACAGGTTGACCATGGTGGACACATTGTAGAGCATGTGGCATTCCGGTTTTTCCGGGGTGCCGAAATAGGCGGCAAGCTCTCTGGGAGCCATGACCACCTCGCCCTTGAGGATGACCGCCGGGCAGACGCATTCCAGCACCATGCGGAGCATCCGCACGATGGTGTGCACCTGCGGCAGATTGCGGCAGGTGGTGCCCAGCTGCTTCCAGATGTAGGGCACGGCGTCAATGCGGAACACCTCCACGCCAAGGTTGGCGAGGTGCAGGATGCTCTTGGTCATGTCCACGAACACCGCCGGGTTTGCGTAGTTCAGGTCCCACTGGTAGTCGTGGAAGGTGGTCAGCACCCACTTGTGCATCTCCTCGCACCATGTAAAGTTGCCGGGTGCGGTGTTGGGGAACACCTGCGGCACGGTCTGCTCGTACTGGTCGGGGATGGTGCGGTCCTCGTAGAGGTGGTAATAGGCCTGAAACCACGGGTCGCCCGCCTTTGCCGCCATCGCCCAGCGGTGGGTGCTGGCGGTGTGGTTCATCACAAAATCCAGACACAGGCTGATGCCGGCTTTCCGCAGCTCCCGGGTCAGGTTTTCCAGATCCGTATTGGTGCCAAGGGTAGGGTCTACGGTATCGAAATCCTCCACCGCATAGCCGCCATCGTTGTGGGGATGGGGCATCTGCAGCAGGGGCATCAGGTGCAGATAGGTCAGCTTCTGCTCCTTGAGGTAGGGCAGCTTCTTTGCCAGTTCTTTCAGATTTCCGGCAAAGAGGTCGGTGTACATGGTCATGCCGAACATATTGCCCCGCTTGTACCAGTCCGGGTCGGCAGAGCGTGCCTTGTCCAGTGCTTTCAGCTCGGCGCTGCGGGCGTTGTAGGCTTCTGCCATCTCCCGCTCCAGAACTTCCAGCCCTTCCCGGTTGTGGTACAGTTCCATGAACAGCCATTCCAGCTCGTCCTTATGGCGGGCAAAGCGGGTGGAAAATGCAGTTTGATCCTTCATATCCTTTTATCCTTTTCGTGTAAGATGAAGCTGCACGCTGGGGTAATCGCCAAACAGCTGCGGCAGGACAAGCCCCGCATACAGCAGGGTGCTGCCGCTGAACCGCATCCCCTTGTGAATGCCGTCCTCTACGTCGTGGGCATACTGGGAGCCGAAATAGTCGATGCCATCCAGCTCATACACAGCGTCTTCTTCCAGCCCACGGAAGCACAGGTGGATGGGCAAGGGATTCGCCTGCGGATGGGTCACCACCAGATTCAGCAGTGCCTCGCTGCCGTCCTCTGCGGCAAACTGCCATGCCGTGAAATATGCGTTTTCTGCCGGGTCGGTCAGACGGTAATAATCGCCGGTGCGGATCAGGTCGTTCAGCCGCTTGAACCGCTTGATCTGGTTTTTCACTGCGGTGCACTCGGTGCGCTTCAACTTGCCCAGATCCAGCTCGTAGCCAAAGGTGCCGCTCATCGCCACCACAGCACGGGTGTCGATGGGCGTAGTGCGGCCGGTCTGGTGGTTGGGGCAGGCAGAAACATGAGCACCCATGGTGCAGACCGGATAGCCGAAGGAGGTGCCGTGCTGGATGGTCAGCCGCTCAATGGCATCGGTATCATCACTGCACCAGATCTGGGGATAGTAGCACAGCATTCCGGCATCAAAGCGTCCGCCGCCGCCGGCACAGCCCTCGAACAGCACCTCCGGGAAGCCCTGCGTCAGCCGCTCTGCCAGCGCATAAACGCCCAGCATATAGCGGTGCATGATCTCGCCCTGCTGCTCGGCAGGGAAAGCACGGCTGTACACATCGCTCATGCTGCGGTTCATATCCCACTTGATATACTCGATGTGATGCTCCCGCAGCAGCTTGCCGATGGCTTCTGCCAGATAGTCCACCACCTCCGGGCGGGAGAGATCCAGCACCAGCTGGTTGCGCCCCATGGCGGGCTTGCGTCCGGGCAGGGTCAGCGCCCAGTCCGGGTGGGTGCGGTACAAATCGGAGTTCTCGTTGACCATTTCCGGCTCGATCCACAGGCCGAATTTCATGCCCAGCGCATTGATCTGCCCGATCAGCGGGTCCAGTCCGCCGGGCAGCTTTTCGCAGTTCACGGTCCAGTCGCCCAGACCCTGATTGTCATCGTTCCGGGTGCCGAACCAGCCATCGTCCAGCACCATCATCTCCACGCCGAGAGAGGCCGCTTTTTCAGCGATCTTTACGATCTTTTCGGTGTTGAAATCAAAATAGGTAGCTTCCCAGTTGTTGATCAGCACCGGGCGGCGCTTGTCCTTCCATGGGCCGCGGCAGATGTTGCGCCGCAAAAAGCGGTGGTACTGCTGGGAAAGCGGGGTCAGACCCTCTGCCGCAAAGGAGAGGATCACCTCCGGGGTGTCAAAGGTCTCGCCCGGCTTCAGGTTCCATGCAAAGCGCTCCTCCTGAATGCCGCTCACTACCCGGACAAGCCCGGTCTGAGAGCGCTCCACGTCCATCTGGTAGCTGCCGGAATAGACCATCATCACCCCGTAGCAGGCACCGCTGGTCTCCGTTGCATCCTGCTGGCAGAGGATCAGGAAGGGATTATTGTGGTGGCTGGAGCTGCCCCGCACCGAAGAAATGGTCTGGATATTGGTGCCCACAGCTTCCCGCTCCAGCTGCCGTTCCATGGCGTGTCTGCCGTGGAAATGCAGCAGATCCCATCTGCCAAAGGGCAGATCCAGACAGGCAGATGCCGCCTTGTCCAGCCGCAGCGGGTTATCCCCGTGGTTTGTCAGCCGCGCCGCACGGGTGATGACATCCTGCTGTGCAAACACGCCGTACAGCAGCTCCAGCGTCAGACCGGTGGTCTCGTCCTGCATTCGGACGATCAGGGTCTCGGCATCGTTTTCCTCTGCGTGGGCACAGGGCAGACCGGTCAGCTGATATTTGCCAGCCTCCACCGTGTGGCTCACATAGGTAAAGTCCGCACCAAAGGCACCGCAGCTGTCTGCCACCGTCAGGCAGGAGAGGCGGAAATCGCCCACATTGCAGCCGGTATACTCCTGCGGGAGCAGATCCGGGGAAACGCCCCGGTGGGTGCGGTAAGCGTAGTAATCCGGCGAGAATCCCCGGTCTGTGCGGGGATACAGCTGCATCAGGTCCCCGGTGCCGATGGTTTTGCCGTAGTACAGATGCAGCAGATGCCCCAGCGCATCCACCTTCATGTGGTAGCTGGTATGGGCGGTCTCCAATACAAAAATGCGGGCCTCGGAATCAAATCGAATACTCATGGGTCCTATACCTCAACGAGATTATTTTTAATAGAAATGCCGACAGACAGGCGGTCGTGTCGGAACGGCTACCCGCCTGTCGGCTATGATGAAGGAGAAATGTGAATTGCTTATTTACCGCCGGTCATGGCAATGCCCTGAATAAACTGCTTCTGGAAGATCAGGTACAAGATCACCATGGGGATCATGGCCAGCAGGCTGCCTGCCATCAGCACCGGGAAGTTGGTGGTGTACTGACCGTTCAGGGTGGAAAGGCCGGCAGACAGGGTCATCATGTTCAGGTCGGTGTTGCAGATCAGCGGCCACATCAGGTCAGCATAAGCGAACACCGCCGTAAAGATGGCCAGTGCCGCCATGCTGGGGCCGGTCAGCGGCAGCATGACCTTGACGAAGGTCTGCCACTTGTTGCAGCCGTCCAGATACGCTGCCTCTGCGATCTCGTTGGGGATGCCCAGATACGCCTGCCGCAAAAAGAAGGTGCCGAAGGCGCTGACCAGACCGGGGAACACCAGCGCGAAGATGGAGTTGGTGGCTCCCATCTTTGCCAGCATCTGATACTGCGGAATGATGAAGATCTGGCTCGGCAGCATCATCTGGATCAGCACCAGACTGAACAGCAGCTTTTTGCAGGGAAATTCCAGCTTGGCAAAGGCATAGCCCGCCATGGAGCTGAACACCACCGCAAAGATCACGCGGAACAGGATCAGCAGACCCGTATTGATGTAGAGGTTGGTAAAGGGCAGGCTCTGCAATGCCTTGACAAAGCTGTCCAGATTCCAATGGGAGGGCAGGATCTGCGGCGGGATCGCCATAGACTCGGCCTGCGTCTTGAAGCTGGTGAGCACCATCCATACAAAGGGGAAGATCATGCTGATGCTGCCGAGGATCAAGACCAGATAGGTAAAGAACGTTACGACATTCTTTCTGGTTTTCAGACTGGCATTCATAGTTTACACCTCGTAATTGACCCACTTCTTCTGACCGATGAACTGCACCAGCGTGACCAGACCGATCAGCAGCACGGTCCACACCACAATGGCCGATGCGTAGCCCTTATTGCCGGCAACAAAGCTCTCGCGGTAGAACAGATACATCAGGCTCTGTGCGCTGGTCAGCGCAGGGTTCGTCTGCTCCACCATCATGTAGATCAGATCGTAGACCTTCAGGGAAGCCATCAGGCGCATGATGAGCACCACAAACAGGGTGGGCGACACCATGGGCAGCGTAATGCTGAAGAACTGGCGGATCTTGGATGCACCGTCCAGCTCGGCGGCTTCGTACAGGGACTGGGAAATGTTCTGGATGCCGGACAGCAGCAGCACGGCATCATAGCCGATGGAGCTCCAGATGGAAACGATGGCACAGGTGACCAGAACGATCTTGGGGTCGGTCAGCCAGCGGATGTTCGTGCCAAGGACCTGATTCAGAATGCCGTACTCCGCATTGAAGATCCACTTCCAGACCATCGCAACGGCGGCAGGAGCCACCACCATGGGCAGGAAGAAGATGGCACGGAAGGCGGTCTTGCCCTTGATCTTTGCGTTCAGCAGCACCGCCACGATCAGCGCCAGAAAAACGCCCACCGGCACGGTGAGGATGCAGAAGTAGAGGGAGTTCCAGTTTGCCTTCCAGAATTCCGCATTGCGGAACATTTCAAGGTAGTTTTCCAGACCGCAGAACTGATAGGCTCCAAAGGCTTTCGTCTTGGAAAAGCTCATATAGATGGTCTGGAAGAACGGGATAATATTCAGGATCATCAGACCGATGATGGTGGGAGCTACCATGACCAGCCCCCAGAAACGCCCATCACGACCCAGTTTTGATGTGCTTTTCATTTGGTTCCTCCCAAGCTGCATTTTCAGCCCGCACTGGCCTGATCCACGATGTCCTGCATCTTCTGCAGGCCGGTTTCGATATCCTCGGTACCTGCGTAGATCTTCAGCAGCTCATCATTGACCTTGCTCTTCCACTCCGGGCGAGAGGCGTTGTTGACGCTCTGGATGCTGTACTCAAACATCTCAATGAAGCACTGGATGTTGATGGGATACTCTGCAAAGCAGCCTGCCCAGGTATCCTCCAGACCCTGATAGGCAGGGATGGCTGCACCGCTTTCGCCCTGAATGCGCTGGCCCTCCTCGCTGCCGAAGAACTTCAGGATGTCCTTCACGGTATCCAGATTCTTATTGCTGGCAGCGGTAGCGTAGCACAGACCGTTGGAGATGGTCGCACGGCCGTCTCCGCTTTCCGGGTCGGGGCACTTGGGCAGAACAGCCACATCCCACTTGCCCACCATTTCGGGGTAGTTCTGCAGCTCGGCAAGGATGTTCCAGTCGCCTTCCAGGAACATTGCGCCCTTCTCGGAGAAGAATGCAGTGCCGGGAGCGGTCTCGGCAAAGTAGGTCTGGTCCGGGCACCAGTCGTTCTGCTGGAGACCGATATAGAACTTCATTGCCTTTTCAATCTCAATCCCGTCAAGCCGCCTTGGTCTTTCGCGCCGACGTAACCGGTGACGACGGTGTCCCAGACGGGTTTGATTTTTTCATTGGAAAAAAGACGTTCCTGTTGGATTTTTTCACAGCGCAAGGTGTCGCGGCGGTGAATCAGATAAACCTCGGCAGCCAGATTCGCCAGATAAAGCGCTTCTTCCGCGGCGGAATTGCCGCCGCCGACGACGGCGACTTTTTTCTTGCGGTAGAAAAAACCGTCGCAGGTCGCGCAAGTGGATACGCCGAATCCGCGCAGGTCGTCTTCGTTCGGCAATCCCAGCCATTTGGCGGACGCCCCCGTCGCGACAATCAGCGCGTCGCAGCTGTACGCGTCGCCCGAATCCAGCGCGACGACGAAGGGACGGCGGGACAGATCAATCGATTCGGCGGTGGCGTCGACGATGACCGCCCCCAAATTTTCGGCTTGTTCGCGCATTCTGTCGGTCAGCTCCGTCCCGCTGATTTTTTCGGGAAATCCGGGGTAGTTTTCGATGTCCCCCGTTTGCGTCAGCTGTCCCCCAGGCTGCATGCCCGAAATCACGACGGGCGTAATCAAAGCGCGGGCGGCGTAAATCGCGGCGGTGTACCCCGCGGGACCCGAACCCAAAATCAACAATGGCGTGTGCAGTTCTGTCATCATGAAAGTCCTTTAATGGAAGCTCTTTTTATCCTTTTTATACGTTTTCGATTTTTTCGGCAAGCCAAAAGCCTTGAATTTTATCGGGGCGACGGTTAGGATTCGCTGTCAAACGAACACCATGGAGGGGAGATGAAACGCGGAAAAGTCATCGTCATCGGCAACGAAAAGGGCGGTACGGGAAAATCCACGCTTGCCATGCACTTGATCGTTTGGTTTTTGCATCGGCGGAAAATGGTCGCTTCGGTTGATCTGGACGGCAGACAGGGGACGCTGACGCACTATATTCAGAACAGGGCGGATTACGCCGACCATTGCGGCGTTCCGTTGGATTTGCCCGAACACGTCTGTGTCGCCGCGCGCGAAAACCCGACGCCCGACCAGCGCGCGCGGGACGAGGCGGACTTTTCCGGTTTGATTGAAAAATTGCGCGGGGAAAACGATCTGATTGTCATTGATACGGCGGGGGCGGACAGTTATTTGTTCCGGCTGGCGCATGCCGAAGCCGACATTTTGATTACACCGCTGAACGACAGTCTGATCGATTTGGACGTTCTGGCGAAAATCGATCCCGAAAAGCTGACGGTCAAATCCCCCGGACATTATGCCCAAAGCGTGTGGCAGGCGCGTCAAAAACGCGCGGCGAAGAAAATGCCGCCGTTGCGTTGGTTCGTTTTGCGCAACCGGCTGATGCACGTTTCGACGCACAACGAAAAGCTGATTTGGAAACTTCTGGAAGCGCTGGGGAAAAGAATCGATTTCGCGCCTTTGTCGGGGCTGGGCGAAAGAATCGTCTTTCGCGAACTGTTTTTAAAAGGGCTGACGCTGTGGGACGTCGGCGCGGGAAAATCGGGCGGCGCGATGTCGATGACTCATGTCGCCGCGCGTCAGGAATTGCGCGCGATCTTGCAGGCGATCGGCGAAGACGCGGGCGATGACGGCGCGAAAAACGAAAATTAAAAAAAGCTTGTCTTGACAGACGGCGTTTAATCCGTAATCCTTGAATAAACTTGTTTTTGTTGATTCCTGATTCTTTTTAGGGGGACTGAATGAATATTAAAATCGTTCCGACAAAGCCGTTTGAAGGTCAGCGTCCGGGGACTTCCGGTCTGCGTAAAAAAGTGACCGTTTTCGAACAGCCGCATTATCTGGAAAACTTTGTGCAATCCATTTTCGACAGTCTGGACGGCTATCGGGGCAAAACTTTGGTGGTCGGCGGCGACGGTCGCTATTTTAACCGCAAAGCCATTCAAATCATCATCAAAATGGCGGCGGCAAACGGGTTCGGCGAATTGATGGTCGGCAGGGGCGGACTGTTGTCCACGCCCGCGGCGTCCTGCGTCATTCGCAAATATCAGGCGTTCGGCGGCATTATCCTGTCCGCCAGCCATAATCCCGGCGGTCCGACCGCCGACTTCGGCATCAAATACAATATTTCGAACGGCGGTCCCGCCCCCGAAAAGGTGACCGAAGCCATTTACGCCAACACGCTGAAAATCGAAAGCTACAAAATCGCCGACACGCCCGATGTCGATTTGGACACCGTCGGTGAAAAGGTTCTGGGCGAAACGAAGATTAAAATTATCGATCCCGTCGCCGATTACGCCGAAATGATGGCGAAGCTGTTTGATTTCGATCTGATCCGCCGTCTGTTCGAATCCGGCAAGTTCAAAATGCGTTACGACGCTTTGCACGCCGTGACGGGACCTTACGCCAAACACATTTTGGAAGATGTCCTGCACGCCCCGAAAGGGACGGTCGTCAACGGCGAACCCAAAGAGGATTTCGGCGGCGGACACCCCGATCCGAACTTGGTCTATGCGCGCGAACTGGTCGACTGCATGTTTTCCGACAACGCGCCCGATTTCGGGGCGGCTTCGGACGGCGACGGCGACCGCAACATGATTTTGGGACGCAAGTTTTACGTCAACCCCAGCGACAGTCTGGCGGTTATCGTTGCGAATTTCTGGAACGCCCCCGGTTACGACCGCGGGTTGACGGGCGTCGCGCGTTCCATGCCGACATCGCAGGCGGTCGACCGCGTTGCGCGCGGCATGGGCATGAGCTGCTATGAAACCCCGACGGGCTGGAAATTCTTCGGCAACCTGCTGGACGCCAACAAGGCGACTATTTGCGGCGAGGAAAGCTTTGGCACGGGGTCGAACCACATTCGCGAAAAAGACGGACTGTGGGCTGTCCTGTACTGGCTGAACATCATCGCCGCCGTCGGCATGTCGGTGGAAGACATTGTCAAGGCGCATTGGAAAAAGTACGGCAGAAACTACTATTCCCGTCATGATTACGAAGCCGTCGACAGCAAGGTCGCAAACGAAATCATGGACGCCATGCGCGCCAAAGCCGAAAGCGAAGTCGGCAAGTTCTACGGCGATTACGAAGTCGAAACATTCGACGATTTCAAATACGTCGACCCCGTTGATAAAAGCGAAAGCGCGCATCAGGGCATTCGCGTTTTGTTCAAGGACGGATCCCGCATCGTGTTCCGTCTGTCCGGCACGGGGACGCAGGGCGCGACGATCCGCATCTATATCGAAAAGTACGAACCGAACGTCGCCCGTCACGATATGGACCCGCAAGAGGCTTTGGCGGGACTGATCGAAATCGCCGAAAACATTTCGGGCGTCAAGACAAAAACGGGACGCAAGAAACCCGATGTCATCACCTGATACGGGGATTTCGGACAAATCAATATTGCGCGCCGCGGATATCCGCGGCGTTGCGGGTTTGACGCTGTCGGCGCAAACGGCTGAGGCAATCGGTCGCGCGTTCGGCAGCGTTGTTTTACGCAAAGGGTTGCGGAAAATTTTTGTCGGCGGGGACGGGCGTCTGTCCACCCCCGAACTGTCGGCGGCGCTGATCAGCGGATTGACGGCAAGCGGGGCTGACGTTGTCGATATCGGGTTGTGTCCGACGCCGATGCTTTATTTCGCGGTGTTCGCAACGCCTGAAACAGCGGGCGTGATGGTTACGGCATCTCATAATTCCAAAGAATACAACGGCTTTAAGATGCTGATCGACGGCGCGCCGTTTTGCGGTGCCGACATTGACGCTTTGGGACGAATGATTGACGCGGGGGATTTTGAATCCGGCGCGGGAAGCGTGCGTCGGGAAGGCTTTTTAACGCGTTATGTCGACCGTTTGCTGACGGGTTACAATCGTGACGGACGCGATTTGACGGTTGTGTGGGATTGCGGCAACGCGACGGCGGGGGCGGTCGTCCCGACGCTGGTCAAAGGGCTGACGGGGCGGCATATCCTGCTGAACGAACGGATTGACGGCAATTTCCCCGCTCATGCTCCCGATTCGTCGAAGCCTGAAAACTTGCGGGAATTGAGTGAAACCGTTTTGCGTGAACATGCTGATCTCGGTCTGGCGTTCGACGGGGATTCCGATCGGTTGGGCGTTGTCGATTCACGGGGAAAAATGGTCGGAGTCGACAATCTTTTGCCGATTTTCGCCGAAGAAATTTTAAAATCACACCCGAACGCCGTTTTTATTGCGGATGTCAAATCGGGAAAATCGTTTTCGTCCGAAATCGAACGGCTGGGCGGTCGTCCCTTGATCTGGAAAACGGGGCATTCCTTTATTAAACGGAAAATGCGGGAAACGGGCGCGCCGTTGGGCGGGGAAATGAGCGGACACATTTGTTTCGCGGACAAATATTTCGGTTTTGACGACGCTTTGTATGCCGCGATTCGTCTGTTGAATATTGCGGGCGACCGGCAAAACGCCCCTCTGCAAAACCGGATCGACCAAATTCCCGAAACATTTGCCACGCCCGAAATCGGCATTCCGTGTCCGGACGCCGAAAAATTCGCAGTCGTTGAAAAAATAAAGACGGCGTTGACGCGCGACGGCATTGATTTCGATGCGACTGACGGGGTGAAACGAACGTTTCCGACAACGGGGTGGTGGCTGATTCGGGCGTCAAACACGTCGCCGAATCTGGTCTGCCGTTGCGAATCCGATACGAAAGCGGAGCTGGAAGACTTGAAAAAAGATATTTTTTCAACGATCAACCGCGTCTATCCGATTGAAAATTTTAATAAATAATCGGTGTTTGATTTTTGCCACAATTCGCCACAATTCGCACCATAATTTTGCCACATTTGATGCCTAATCTGAAAGAAGCTTAGGAATGTTTCCGACAGACGGATTTCTGAAAGCACAGGCAAAAAAAACGACAAAAAGCGGGGATTACCCGTGTATTGAACGCTTGAATGTTCCTTATATCCGAAAAATCCTCCGCATTGGCGGGGGATTTTTTCGTCGCAAGGCGAATCATTCGCCGATTGGAAGTTTCCTTGTTTTTATTTTTCAGACCGGATAAACCGAAGAAGGCTTGTTGTTGTGACAGATCTGCGCTTTTGCAGGCGCGGGGTTCTGGAAAAACTCTTTCAGCTATACCGGTGCAGATATGCGCCGTCACCGTTTTGCGTGCGCGCAAATGCGGAAAATTTCCCCGATTTTTAGATTTTGACGTATGCCCGAAAGCCTCCGCCACGAAAAAAATCGAAATAGCGAGGAGGACGCCACAAAAAAATCGAAATTGCGAAGCCCGTTAGGGCTGAATATCAATCCAAGTGAGCCTGCCGCAAATATCCGGTCCCGCCTGTCAGGACGCCGTGTTTGCCAATGCGTCCGTGGACAGCCGCGCTCCTGATCACAGTTTGGGCGTTGTTTAGCGGATACATCAACAAAAAAACAGCCTCTGAAAAAATCAGAGGCTGTTTTGTTATCCGTGAACCGGACAGATTAGTTCAGTTTGCATTCGCTCGTCGTGCAGGTGCAGGTCGTCGTCGTCGTCACGTTGTCCTGACAGCTGGCGTAACCGCAACCCGAACCGGATTTTTGCTTGACGACTTTGCAGGTCGGATTACCACTCAATCCTTTCGGGAACTTCATGGTGACGCCCTTGCCGCCGGAAGCGGCTTCCGCCAATTCAACCTTGTTCGCCGTGACGGCGCTGTTGAACGTAATCGTCGTGTTCAAATTGTTCAGCGCCGAAGCGGTGTGATACGTCGAACGCAACGTGTCGGTCGTGAACGATCCGTTGACCGCGGCACGCGACCAGAAACGAATGTTGACGTTTGAATAGTTCGCGCCGTTCGGAATGGTAATCGTCGCGTACGATCCGTAGAAGTCCAGACAGCCGTCCTTGCGTCCAGCGGTGTGACTGCCGTCGCCGTTCCAGAATTCGTTGTTGGACGAATTGCAGGAGGAAGCGGTGTCGTTGTTGATCGAACATTCGCTGTTCGTGCAGGTGCAGGTCGCGTCCGTTGTCGTGTCCTTCTGACAGCTGGCGTAACCGCAGCCCGAACTGACCAACTGTTTGCGGACGGTGCATTTCTTATCACCCGTCAGACCGCCTTTGAACACCATTTTGATGCCTTTGCGCTGACCTTTCTTGGACGAAATGGCTTCTTGCAACACGATGTTGTCGGCTTCGACCGCACCGTTGAACGTGATGATCGCGTCCAAATCGTCCATCTGGTAACTGGTGTGGTAGACGGATTCCAGCTTTTTGGCTTTCAAAGTGCCGGAAACCGACGCATAGTCCCAGAAGCGGATATTCGCGCGGACGAACTTCGAATGACCCGACGGAATGGAAATGCTGGCGTTCGCGCCGTATCCGTCAAAGCAGTCGTACTGCGTGCCGACGGTATGAGCGCCGTTAGCGTTCCAGAAGTGGTTGTTCGTGCAGGTGTCGCCCGGATCCGCAGACGGAGCCGGCGCAACCAAAGAGCAACCTTTGCCGTCGCATTTGCAGGTCGTGTTCGTGTCGGATTTAACCGTCGCGTATTTATAAGTCGTCTGCGTGCTGGAATAGGGCAGAACGTATTTCACGACTTCGCAACTCGGGACGGAACCTTCCAAACCTTTGGAGAAGGCGACGCTGGTTCCCGCGGAGGCGTTATTGGCGTCTTCCTGCAAAGTGACGGTGCCGTCGATCCGGACGGGCGTGTTGAACGTGACTTTCGTGTTCAGCGTGCCGGACAACGATGCATCGTCGGGCGCCGTGGCAATCAGGTTGGTGATGCGGACTTTACCGCCGGAAACCGTCGCGTTGTTTTTGAAACGCAACGTTGTCGTGCCGTAGCTGATGTCGTCCTTGGTCGGGACGGTGATCGCGGTCGCGCCGGATTTCGAACCCGTGCCGTTGATGCGCGAGCATTTCGAATGCGTCATGACATCTTCGTTTTTGTTCCAAACGCAATACGCCTTTTTGCATTGGTGGTTGACCAGTTCATACCCCCATTTTTCACCCTCAAACAATTCTTCGGTGCAGGCGTCGCAGCTGGTCGCCGACGAACACTTCGTACACCCCGACATCGCGTCGGCGCAGTTTTTACAGGTGTTCGTGGCTTTGTCGAGGTATTGCCCCTCGTAACATTGTTGTTCGGTGCCGAAACTGACGCCGGCGGAAATCTTGTTCGCCTTTGACCGTCCCAGCTTGACCGCGCGGGCGTCGGCGTCGTTGACGCAGAACACTGTCATCGCGGCAAAGAGAAACAGAAATAATTTCTTCATGATACCCTCCTGATTACAACGTAACCTGATTGTTGTTCCACTTTCTCATTAATCAGGATAGCCGAAAAAATCTTTGTTTTCCAGCAAAAAAAGGCGCCGAAAATGAAGAAAACCGCCCGACTGCACGGGCGGTTCGTCAAACATGTTGAAAACAACGGAAAAATCAGATTCGGGGACCGGCGGGCAGTCTGGTTTGTCTGTGGTATTCCAGATTTTGCGACAAGAACAGATCCAGCCGGCTCTGAACTTTGCCGTTGACGGAATTTTCGGGATATTTCCCGTCCGCGCCGCGTTCGCCCGCGGGGACGCCCGTCAGGATCTCGATTCCCTCGTCGATTGTGGAAACGGGGTAGATGTGGAACCGTCCTTTGCGGCACGCGTCGACGACGTCCCGGCGCAACATCAGGTTCACGATGTTCGTCGCGGGGATTAAAACCCCTTGCGTTCCCGTCAGTCCGCGCATTCGGCAGACGTCGAAAAAGCCTTCGATTTTTTCATTTACGCCGCCGATGGCTTGGATTTGACCGAACTGGTTGACCGATCCCGTCACAGCCAGATTCTGTTTGACGGGAATGCCGGACAGCGCGGACAGCATGGCGTACAGTTCCGTCGACGAAGCCGAATCGCCGTCGATTTCACCGTAAGACTGTTCAAAAACCAGCGTCGCCTGCATGGACAGCGGGGCGTTTTGCGAAAAACGCGACGCCAGAAAACTGGACAGGATCAAAACGCCCTTGGTGTGCAGGGGACCGCCCAGATCGACTTCGCGTTCGATATCGACGATTTCGCCCGTTCCCATGCGCGCCAGACAGGTGATGCGGCTGGGTTTTCCGAACGACAGCTGACCGAATTCGAACACCGCCAGACCGTTGATCTGCCCGACGACCGCGCCGTCCGTGTCGATCATGACCGTGCCGCGTTTGATCTGTTCGGTCATTCTTTCCTGAACGCGGTCGGAACGCTTGATTTTGGCGACGATCGCGCGGTCGACGTGTTCGCGGGTGATGACGGGGGATTTGTCCGTCATGGCGCAATAGTTGGCTTCGCGGATCAGGTCGCTGATGGACGCGATGTGCGCGGTCAGTTTCTGGCTGTCGTCAGCCAGACGGGACGCGTGTTCGATCAATCGGGCGACGGCGCATTTTTGCAACGGGCGCAGATTGTTGCGCCGCGCCTGCGTGCCGATCAGCCGCGCGTATTTGGCGACGTTTTCGCGCGTCTTGTCCATATAGGGGAAAAAGTTCGCTTCGACTTTGAACAATTCCATAAAATCGGGATCGTTTTCAGCCAGCATATAGTACAAATCCGGTTCGCCCAGCAAAACGACTTTGACGTTCAGGGGAATCGCCTCGGGTTCCAGAATGGTGGTCATCATGCCGTCGGAACTGGGCGGATCCATCGTAATTTTTTTCGACCGCAAAGCGCGTTTCAAGGCTTCCCAAGAGGACGTCTGGTTCATCAGATCTTTGGCTTCGATGATCAAAAAGCCGCCGTTCGCTTCGTGCAGGGCGCCCGATTTGATCATGTTGAAATCCGTGATCAGCGCGCCGTACTGCTGTTGACGGTCGACGCGTCCGATCAGGTTCGTCAAAATCGGGTGGTCAAGGAAAATCATCGGCGCGCCGCGCATGTCGGCGTGATCAATCAGGACGTTGACCTTGTATCTGCGAAAAGCGCCGTCCGATTTCTGTTTCGGCGCGACGGGGACGGGCGGTTCGTCTTCGGCGTCGGGGGCGGCGTTCGACTGTTGGGCGTCGTCTTCTTCGTCCAAAAACAAATCGACGTTTTCGATGATATCGTCGTACATGCCGCGCAGATAAGCCGATACGCCTTTGTTTCCGCGGTATTTGCGCTTCAGTTCGTCAATCAGGTGCTTGATGGCGAGGGAAGCGAATTTTTCGTTCAGTTTTTCGATCTGTTCGCGCTGTTCCTTTTCCCATTTGGGAATGTCGTGGACGGCGTTTTCCAGTTCTTCTTGCGCGGCGTTCAGTTCGGCAAGGACCTCTCTTTGTTCTTCTTCCGACAATTTTTCGAACGCTTCGGGGCTGAGAACGTCGCCGTCCTTTGTCGGCGCGACGACCAGTCCGACGGGCATGCGCAGGACGGACACGTTTTTGCCGGTCGTGTGTTTTTGAATGTCGTCGAAGTATTTTGTTTTTTGGTCGCGGAAGGCGTCCTCAATCGCTTTCATCTGCGCTTTGTATTCGTCGCCGTCGAACACGGCGGGCAGGGCGACGCGGATTTCGCCGATCATTTTGTCGACGGCTTTGGCAAAGTCGCGCGCTTTGCCGGCGGGCATTTTCAGCGCGGTCGGCTTGTACGGCGTTTTAAAGTTGTACACATAGCACCAGTCGGCGGGCGTTTTGCATTTTTTTGCCGCTTTCGTCAAGATCTGGCGCACCAAAGACGCCTTGCCCGTGCCTTCGGGACCGATGCAGAACAGGTTGTAGCCGTAGGAATCGACGCTGATGCCGAAATTGATGGCGTCAATCGCCTGTTCCTGTCCCAAAGGCTGGGTCAGATCCTCCAAATCCCGCGTCGTTTCGAACGACAGAAAATCCAAATCGCAAGTACTGTACAGCTGATCGGGGGAAAGGGCGGATACGGTCATTTTTAACCTCGGTTCATATAAATATTCAAATCCCGCGGCGAATCGGCGATAATGCCAAAGCGGCAAGCGGGCGTTCAACGCTTTGCAAATCGGGTCATTATACGGGGCGGAATATGAATCAATCGTATATATCGGCGAAAGAAAATATCGAAAAACGCCGCGCGGCGTGCGAACGGTTTCCCGACGACGTCGCGGCGTGGCTGGATTTGGGACGCGCTCTGATCGACGCGAACGACTTTGCCGCCGCGGAAAACGCGTTGGAAAAAATATTCGAGGCGGGCAAGCTTTTTTCGTTTAAAAACGGCGTTCCGCGCGTGCGCCTGTCGGCTTTGCGTCACTATCGCCGCAACCGTTTTCTGTACGCGAAAGCTTACGCCGACATGGCGATGGTGTCCGTTCATCAAGCCAATCTGGCAGAGGCGGAACGTTTGCTGACAATGGCTTTGACCGTTTTTGAAAAGGAAGGCGACGACGCCGAATACGCGCGCGCCGCCAATCGGCTGGGACTGGTCTATCGTTTGGCGGGCGCGTTCGAAAGCGCGGAAGAGGCGCACTATCGCGCCAAAGGGCTTGCCGAAAAACACGGTTGGGACGACGTTTTGGCGGAAACGCTCGGAAATTTGGGCATGGTGTATGAAGGAAAAGAGCGTTTTGATCTGGCGATTGAACAGCACGGGGCGGCACTGGTTTTGTATGAAAAAAGCGGAAGCAAACGGCGTTTCGACGCCGCCTGCGTTTTGCGCCAGATCGGATTGTGCCTGTTACGCAAGGGGGACGGCGGCAAAGCGTTGGAAACGTTCGCTCGGGCTGAAAAAGGATTTGAACAAATCGGCGATTTCCGATTGCAAAGTCTGGTTTTGAACGAAACCGCGCTGGCGTACCAAAAACGCGGGAACTTGACCGCCGCCCTGAAAACGGCGAAAAAAGCCGTGACCGTTGCCGAAAAATCGGGCGACGGATTCGAAACGGCGCGCAACAAACTGTTGTGCGCGGGGCTGAAAACGGAAAAAAATCCGCGCGACAAATCCATTGACGGCTTGTTGATCGACGCGACGGATTACTTTGGCAAAAACGGCAAAAAAGCGGAGCTCGCCAACGCTTTGGCGGCGTTCGGGCTGGCTTTGCTGCGCCGCGGGGATTTGGACGGCGCCGAAAGCCGTTTCAGGGATTCAGTCAGAATCGAGGAAATGCTGCACCGCGGACTGGGGGCGGCGTCAGACTACGGAAATCTGGGATTGATCGCGCAAAAGAAAGGACAAAACGAAAAAGCCGCCGATTATTGGCGCAAGGCGGCTTTTCTGTTCGAACAAAGCGGCGATGTCGAAACGGCGGTCGATTTTGTCCGGCGCGCGGCGGAAGCTACAGCGGCGGTTGCAACAATTCCGATTCGGACATGACGGGCTGCAATTCGAAAAATTCGATTTCCTTGCGAATGGGGGCGATTCTGAATACGGCGGAAACGGCTTTATGCTTTGTGCCGATCAAATCCTGCGCCGCGACGTCCGCGACCTCGATTCCGGGGTGGGTGTAGATGTGATCCGTCGGGCGGCGAATCAACAGCGGCAGATCCGTTCCCGATTCGGATAATTTTCCGCGCGGTTTCAAACCGCCCCGCGTTTCCAGATCGTTTAACAGCCAGCTCCACCCCGACGCGCCGAAATTCCCCGCCAGAACGACGGGTTCGTCGCGACTGAGCGCAAATTCGGACAAATCGGCGATTTTTTGTTTGGCGCGGGCGTAGGCATCGGAATGCCACGGATCCGCGATGTCGGTCAGGACGATCGTCAATTTGCGCGATCCCACGACGCGGGACACCCACAGTCCGTTTTCGTCAGCCGTTTCGCCGCGGTCGACGCCGGGGGTGCGCGACAAAATCAACTTCATTTTCCCCGTCGTGTCAAACGTTTGGTTTTGCAACTGGTAATCGCCCAGAACGCCGTCCAGATTACGATAGATTTGAACGGGGACGTTCACCCACAAAACAATGTCTGCGTTTGAATTTTCAAGCACTTCGCGCAGTTTGTCCGCTTTGTGTTCCGCGCCTTGCAAATTTTGGTAGGTGACGGTGAAAACGTGCGAATCCTCGGGCAGTTCGGAAGCTTTTTGAAACAAATGGGAATGCGTCGCGATCAGCGCCAGATTCATTAACACCAGCGTCAGAAAAACGCTTGTCTTGATCCATTCGCGTTTGAACAGACACCACAGAAACAGGGCGAAGCTCAGCGCCGCCGCCTGCATTTTGAATTCGCCCAGCCAGTCCAGACGCCAATCCATGCTGCGCCCCAGCGTGCCCAGCAGCGTCAGCGCGGGAATCAGCACCAAAAGCCACGTTGTCAGATAGCTTTCCCGTTCTTCGAATTTGCGCTTTGACAGATACCCCATGTTCAGTCCCTGAAAAAAATAAAGCTGGCAAGTTGTAAAAATTGCGGTTAATTTACTGTTAATTACAGCGCAAAGCAACATTTTATCGGAAAGATTCAAAGGAAAATGCTGTCTTCCCCGTTTGACGTGTTCGGAATATTGGCGGAACGCCTGCAACAGGCGGACGCGTCCGTTTTGACGGGATACGGTTTGGCGCTGGGCGGAGTGCCGCTGCTGGTCGTGTTCGTCAGGGCGGCGGCGAAGGCGATGTCCCGCAATCTGTCGGGCGGCGGCGCGGACGCGCCGTCCGGTGGAAACGGCGAGTCGGGCGACGAATCGGGGGGCGGCGCGGGCGGCGACGGCGATTCCGAACGCCAAAGCGAAAAAAACAAAGAGGAAGAACGTCAAAAAACGCAAGACCAGCTGAAAGAGCTGTTTGACCTGTTCAACGATTCCAAACGCGAAAAAAACGACCGTTCAAAAAACGAAAAGGAAGAAGAAAAACTGGGCGAAAAACGCCAAAAATTCGAAAAGCTTAAGGAAAAATACGCCGAAATGGCGGGACAAATCGCCGATATGATCGAAAAACGGCTGACGCCCGCGCAAATGGCGCGCGCGCTGATTTCCCGGACGACGGAGCAGATTCCGGAAATCGAATTGCAATCGCTGATCGACGCGATGTCCGCTTTTCTGCGGAAAAACGGCGAGCCGGAAATCCATACGGGCGTCATCGGAGTCGATCCGCTGTTTGAACAGCGCGGGGCGCTCAGCGCCTTGAAACGCGGGGACTTTGCGTTCGTTTTGGATTTTTTGGAATCTCAAGCCGCCGAAGAACTGGATAAAGCCGGAAATTCGCATCGCGCCGACGTAAAGCGTCCCGCGTTGAAACGGGCGGCGGATTTGTACCGCGCGATCGGCGTTCTGGCGCGTCCCGTTGATGCCGAAAAAAGTTTCGACGCGCTGAAAAAATCGCGCGAAACAGATGAAAACGACCTGTTGACCCAAGCTTTGATCGCCCGCGCCTATTACGAAAGCGGCAAGTCCGAAAAGGCGGTCGAAATGCTTGATGCCGTCGCGCGATCGGATCGGGGCGGGGCGGCGACGCGGTACGCCCGCCGGACGGTTTCGGAAATCAGAACGGAACTGGTGGCTTTCCACGCCGCGCGGATTCGCGAAAATTACGAAGACCGCCTGTCCGAAACCGAAGACAGGACGCGTTCGACGCCGGAAATGGACATCGGTGCGAAAAAACGCGCGCAGATCGGACGGGCGAACGCCCGATTTGCCGCGACGAACGCGCGCGAACGCGACGAACGCGCGCCGGCGTAGGCTTTTATTCGAATTTGACGGGACGCCAGTTGAATTTTTTTGCGGGCGCGGGAGCCGGTTTGCGCATGATAAAACGCGCCAGCCGTTTTAACAGCGGCGTTTTTTTGCGTAATTCCTCCTGATGCGTCAGAATGACGTCTTCCAGCTGGGCGAAAGACACAACATCGTTTTCGAAATTCCCCGTGATGCACCCCGTCGTAAAGCGGTGGCAGTTGTTGAACAGCACGTTGTAAGGCGTCCGCTTGTCGACCTTCTTTTTCGCGCGTTTGGCGACGGCGTCAGATGTCAGCGGTTCGTCCGTGTCGCCGTAGCACGCGACGTATATCCGGTTGGATTTCGGATTCGTTCCGGGCGGAAAAAAGCTTTGTTCGTTTTCGACCTTGATTTGGCTGTGTCGGTTCAGTCCGACAATTTTCCCGTCGCCGATATAAACGCCCGTATGTTCCAGCAGGACGCCCAGATCGCATTTCAAAATGCACCCTCTGACCGGCGCGATTTCCGGTTTTTGAAAAGTTTTGGCATGTCTGCGTCTGAAATTTTTACGCAACATGACGATGAAACGGCGACGCTTGTTCATTTTTGCCCTCTGATAAAACCGAAGCCGTATTTTATCCGGTTTTCCGGTTTTTAAAAGCGGTTTTGCAAAAAACTTCTTTTTCGAAACGCGCAGATAATATATAAGTCGGAGAGGTAAGCTTCTTGTAAAGGACAGCGCTATGGAAAATACGCCCGCCCCCCTGTTGGAACTGAAAAACGTCACAAAGTTTTTCGGGGCGAACAAAGTTTTGGACGATATCGATTTGCAGGTCAACGACGGCGAGTTCCTGACCCTGTTGGGACCGTCGGGGTGCGGCAAAACGACGACGCTGCGGCTGATCGCGGGGTTTGAACGCCCGACGACGGGCAAAATCGTGATGAACGGCAAGGAAATATCCCGCGTGCCGCCGAATCGCCGCGCCGTCAATATGGTTTTTCAGCAGTATGCCCTGTTTCCGCATATGACCGTGTTTGACAACGTGGCTTTCGGACTGAAAATGAAAGGCTTGCCCAAGAACGAAATCGAAGCCGAAGTCTTTTCCGCGCTGGAAAAGGTTAAAATGAACATGTTTTCCGTGCGCTATCCGTCCGAACTGTCCAGCGGGCAGCAGCAACGCGTCGCCATCGCGCGGGCGTTCGTGAATAATCCGAAAATCCTGCTGTTGGACGAGCCGTTGTCGGCTTTGGACTATCGTCTGCGTCAGGAAATGCAGATCGAACTGAAAGAACTGCAGCGCGCGCTGGGTATGACGTTCGTGTATGTCACCCACGATCAGGAGGAGGCGCTCGCCATGTCCGATCGCGTCGCCGTTTTGAACGAAGGCATGGTTGAGCAGGTCGGCACGCCCATTCAAATTTATGAAGAGCCGAAAAACATGTTCGTCGCTAAATTCGTCGGCGAAATCAACATCTTCAACGGCATGGTCATCAAAGTCGGGGAAAGCGATTTCGACACGATCGTCGAAGGCATGTTCTACCGTCTGCGCAAGCCTTCGACGTTCGATGTCGCGCGCGGTTCGAAAATCAAAGTGCTTTTGCGTCCCGAAGACATGGTCGTCAGCAAGGTTGACGATCCCGAAGCCGAAGCGCCCGAAAACGCCCTGCGCGGCGTCATCAGCTTTCTGGTCTACAAGGGACGCACGATCGATTTGTGGATCCGGACGGCGGGCGGCAATATGGTGATGGCAACGCAGTTTTTCAACGAAGACGACCCCGATATCATCTACGCGGTCGACGATGTCGTGAATGTCAGCTGGATCAAGGATTGGGAGGTCATTCTGCCCGATGCTTAAATCCGCGGACAATTTCTGCCGTCAGGCGGTTCTGTATTTCATCTTCATTTGGTTCGGGCTGATGGTGTTCGCGCCGAACCTGCTGGTTTTGCTGGCAAGCTTTCTGACCCGCGACCCCGTGTGGTACCTGCGTTTGCCGCTGAATTTGCAAAACTACGCGGCGCTGGGCGATCCGCAGTTGCTGTCCGTCATTTTGAAATCGCTGAATCTGGCGTTTTGCACGACGCTGTTCTGTCTGTTGGTCGCGTATCCGTTCACCTATTTCATCGCGCGGTTCGCCAAAGAACGCCGCGCGTTGTTTCTGATGCTGATCATCGTGCCGTTTTGGACGAATTCCCTGATGCGCAACTATGCTTTGATTACGATCTTGGGTGAAAACGGCATTTTGAACGCTTTTTTGTTAAAACACGGCGTCATCGGCGCGCCGCTGAAACTGTTGAACACGGATCTGGCGGTTTTCGTCGGCATGACGTACACGCTGCTGCCTTTTATGATTTTGCCGATTTACGCCGTTTTGGATAAAATCGACCGCGCCGTGTTGGAAGCCGCTCACGATTTGGGCGCGGGACCTTACGCCGCGTTTTTCCGCGTGATCGTTCCCGTCAGCGCGCCGGGGATCGTCGCGGGGTGCATCATGGTCTTTTTGCCGGCTTTGACGCTGTTCTATGTGTCCGATATTTTGGGCGGCGCCGATTCCGTCGTTCTGGGCAGCGTGATCCGCGATCGGTTTATGGTTGTCAAGGATTGGCCCGTCGGCGCGGCGATCAACGTCGGTTTGACGGTGTTCATGCTGTTTTTACTGCATCTGTATTACAAAAGCGGCAATTCCGTTGATCAGGAGCAGCCGATATGGTGAAAAATCTGCCAAAATACCTGTATGTCGCCGCCGTTTATCTGGTTCTGTACCTGCCGCTTTTCGTGACGATCGTTTTTTCGTTCAACGATTCGGCGTCGACGGACGCTTGGCACGGATTTACGCTGAAATGGTATGAAAGCCTGTTTTCCGACACGGCGCTGATCCGGTCGGCTTTCCGTTCGCTGTTTCTGGCGGCGGCGGCGGCGACGACGTCGACCGTTGTCGGAACGATCATGGCGATCGCTTTGCACCGTTACCGTTTTATCGGACAACGGGTCGTGTACGGATCGTTGTCCGTGATTATGCTGTCCCCCGAAATCATACAAGGGATTTCGCTGGTGATGATTTTCGTGATTTTGGGCGTGCCGCTGGGCTTTGCGACGTTGCTTTTGTCCCATACGGTTTTTTGTTTCCCGTTCGTGACCGTGACGGTTCTGGCGCGGTTGAAAGGCGTTAATCGCAATTTGGCGGAAGCGGGGGCGGATTTGGGCGCGTCGGACATCGATATCGCGCGCTTTATCCTGATACCGCAAATTCTTCCCGCCGTTTTCGCCGGCTGGCTGATGAGCTTTACGCTGTCCGTCGACGATGTGATCGTCAGCTTTTTCGTCAGCGGAAAAGACTACGAAATCCTGCCGCTGAAGATTTATTCGCTGGTGCAAACGGGGATTCAGCCCGACGTGAACGCGTTGTGCGCGGCGATGTTTTTCGCGACGTTCGCCGTTGTGATGCTGTCCTATCGTCTGGTGCGGAACAGGAAATGAAATCGGGACGCTTTAATCTTTGCGCGACCGGCTTTAACACTTTACAATATTTTTACCTGTTGCTAGGATAATCCGATAAACTAAGGATCATAAGGCGACCTTCGGGGCGTTTTTTTATGCGATGGGGAATCAAAATGAATTTATCCAAAGGCTTGTCCATGTTTTACAGCAGTCGCGCGCTGGAAAACAAAATTGACGAATTTCTTGACCGTATTTCCGAAGCGGGACTGATTTATAAAAAAGCGATTCATGTGTTTTTGGAACACGGCGTGACCGAGGATTTCGTTACCCACGCCGAACAGATCGGGCATATCGAAAGCCGCGCGGACGAACTGCGCCGCGAAATCGAAACGGGACTGTACGAACAAAACCTGATTCCCGATTTGCGCGCCGACGTGCTGAGTCTGGTCGAAGATCTGGACGCCATTTTGAACGCTTACGACGCCAGCGGATACCGTTTCACGATTGAACAGCCCGTTTTTCCCGCGACTCTGCACCCCGACGTTCTGGCAATCGTCGAATCCGTCACCAATTCGGTCGAGCAGATCACGATCGCCGCGCGCACGTTTTTCCGCGATTTCAATTCCTGCCGCGATTATATCCACAAAGTCCGATTCTACGAAAGCGAAGCCGACCGCATCAGCACGAAAATCAAACGCGCCGTTTATTCGTCGGATCTGCCGCTGGCGAACAAAATGCATGTGTGCAGTTTCGTTGAAATGATCGACAATCTGGCGGATATGGCGGAAGACATCACCGACAAGCTGGCGATTTACGTTATCAAACGCGACAACTGACCGCGGGGGATCGAATGGGTACTTCGGGCATAGTTTTCCTTTCCAGCGGGTTGTTTCTGGGGTGGTCTTTGGGCGCGAACGACGCCGCCAACATCTTCGGAACCGCCGTCAGCACCCGCATGGTCAAATTTAAAACCGCCGCAATCGTGTGCAGCGTCTTCATCATGCTGGGCGCCGTCATCAGCGGTGTCGGCGCGGCGTACACTCTGGGCAGTTTGGGCGCGATCAACGCGATCGGCGGGGCGTTCGTGACGACGTTCGCCGCCGCGTTCACCGTCTATTCGATGATCAAGTGCGGCTTGCCCGTTTCCGTGTCCCAAGCTGTCGTCGGAGCCATTATCGGGTGGAACTGGTTCACCGATTCCGTGACCGACGTCAATTCGATCGTGCGGATCGCGTCGACGTGGGTGGCGTGTCCTTTGCTTGCCGCATCGTTTGCGGCGGTGTTGTACATGACTTTTAAAAAACTGCTGAGTTCCGTTAAAATTCATCTGCTTTACCGCGACGCCTGCACCCGCATGGCGATGATTTTGACGGGGGCGTTCGGCGCGTATTCTTTGGGCGCGAACAATATGGCGAACGTCGTCGGCGTGTTCGTTCCCGTCGCGCCGTTTTCGGAATTTTCGTTCGGCGCGCTTCATTTTTCCGCCGTTCAGCAGTTGTTTTTCGTCGGTTCCGTTGCGACGGCCGTCGGCGTTTTCACCTATTCGTACAAGGTGATGGGCACGGTCGGAAAAGGACTGATGCCGTTGTCCCCGTTTGCGGCTTGGGTTGTCGTTTTGGCGCAATCCATGGTGCTGTTCGTTTTTGCGTCCGAAGGGCTGGAATATTTTCTGGCGTCGCATAATTTGCCCGTCATTCCGCTGGTTCCCGTTTCGTCGACCCAAGCCGTCGTCGGCGCGGTGATCGGCATCGGTCTGTGCAAAGGCGCGGCAAGCAGCATTAAATGGAGCGTTGTCGGACGCATCGTCTGCGGCTGGGTGATTACGCCCGTCATCGCGGCGGTGATTTGCTTCTTTTCGCTGTTCTTTATGCAAAACGTGTTCAACCAGCGTGTTTATGTGCCGAAAACCTATCTGATGTCGGAAAAGGTCTATAACCGCATCGTCGCCGAAGGATTTTCCGCCGGAAAGCTCAGTACGCTGAAAGGCGAACGCTATGCTTCGGGCGTCGAATTTATTCACGCCGTCGAAAACAGGTTGGGCGGGCTGACGGGCGCGCAACAGCAGAAACTGCTTGATATCGCCGAAAATATCCGCATCGTGATTGACCCCGACAGAATCGACAATCTGGACAACCGTCTGTTTTCCGCCGATGAACTGGCGCAGATCAAGGAACTGTCCGGACAGCGTTTCAACTATCGCTGGGAATTGCAGGAGGCGATGGCGAAAACGGGGGCGAACTGGGCGTATAAACCCGCGACGATTTTGAACAAGCAGTACAATAAAATGCTGTCGCAAAAAATGACGGTCATTGAAAATAATTTCATCGTCCGTTCGGATAAAAAGAAATTGAACGCTTGCGGTTGCGATTGATTTTTCGTTGCCGGATAACAAAAAAATCCCCTCGCGCGTTTTGATGCCGCAAGGGGATTTTGTTTTCGTTTCGAGCAAAGAACGCATTAAAGCGCGCCTGTGAAAAGAAACGAAAAAACAATCGAAAAAGGGCGCGCGACCGGATTATTTCAGCATGTCGCGCAAATGGGCGATGGCGGATCGCGCCAACGCGTCGCACCGTTCGTTTTCAGGGTGACCGGCATGCCCTTTGACCCAATGCCAGCGCAGAACGTGGCGTTTGTTCAGATGATAGATTTCCTGCCATAAATCGCTGTTTTTAACGGGCTTTTTATCGGCGGTTCTCCAACTGTTCGCGACCCAGCCCGCCAGCCATTCGGTCGCGCCCTTCATCACATACTGGCTGTCGGTGTACACGTCGGCTTCGCATTCGGATTTCAGCAGGGTCAGCGCGTTGATGACCGCCTTTAATTCCATGCGGTTGTTGGTCGTCGCTTCTTCGGCGCCGCTGATTTCCTTTTCGTTTCCCTTGTAACGCAAAACCGCGCCCCAGCCGCCCAGACCGGGGTTGCCGCTGCACGCGCCGTCCGTGTAAATTTCAACCTTTTTCATGACGGACAATCTGGCACGTTTCAAACGCAAAGTCGAGAGGATAATTGTTGCTTATCGACTTGCTTTTTAAACAAAAGGATTGATATGATTAAAAAAACTTTGGCGGGACAGACGATGGCTTTTCCTTTATTCACATTCGGCGGCATGTTTTACTGGGTGGACCGGCACAGCTACGCGGGCTGGCGGATTCAAGAATCGATCTGGTTGCGGCGGTGCCGTTTGCTGGATCCGTTCAATGTCAGACGCGCGTCGGGATCGTTTGAATTGTGTTACGACATGATGCTGTATTTTCTGCGCGCGTGGGAAGTCCCGCAGCCTCCGACCGAAGCCGCCGTCGTTATTCACGGGCTGTTTCAGCGTCCGGCGGGTTATGAAGCCATGATCCGCGGATTGAAAAAGAATTTCGAGCCGATTTTTTTCAGCTATCCCATGTTGCGGTTTGATTTGATGAAATCGGCGCGCGCGCTGAACGCCGTTTTGGACAGACGGCGGGACGTTTCCCGTTTTCATTTCGTCGCTGTCGGTTACGGCGGTCTGATTTTGCGTCAGGCGGTCGCCATGAATCCGCCGTGGCTGAAAAAAACGGGGCGAACCGTTTTTATCGCCGTTCCGAATCAAGGGTGCGGTTTGGCTGAAAAATACCATGAAAAGTGGTGGTATTCGCGTTTGTTGGGGCAGGCGGGCGATGCCGTTTTGCCGAAAACGGTTTCCCTGTTGCCGCCGGTGAACGGCGATTTTGCCGTTATTTCGGGCGGCAGGGACGATGGCAAAGGCTATTTTTCAAAAATCAAGGGCGATAACGACGGCATATTGAGTGTCGCGGAAACAAAATTGAACGGCGCCAAAGAGGACTATCTGGTTATGGATTCGTCGCATTTTTCACTGCACCGCAACGAAAGGGTCATTTCCATGACGGACAGTTTTTTGGCGACGGGACGGCTGGGACGCCGCCAGCGTATCCGCAAAGAGCAAAGTTATACGAATTTGTGGGACAATTAGGACGCTTTTTGCGGCGATTCGGGTGCGGGGTGTTCGGTCTTTGCCGCTTTTTCAATCTTTTTGGCTTCGACCCACAGATCCTCCATTTCCGACAGTGTCGTTTTTTCAAACGGCTTTCCGGCTTCGTTCAGACGTTTTTCGATGTGACCGAATCGGCGTTCAAATTTGGCGTTGGCGTGCTTTAACGCTTGTTCCGGATTGATTTGCAGCTTGCGCGCCAGATTCACGCAAACAAACAGAACGTCGCCCATTTCGTCCAAACGTTCCCGTTCATGCGTCGGTTGGACGATTTCGGCTTTCAGTTCGTTCACTTCTTCATAGATTTTATCGATGATCAGCAACGGAGCCGCCCAGTCGAATCCGACGCGGGCGGCGCGGCTTTGCAGTTTGAACGCGCGAATCGTTTGCGGCAGGGCGTTCGCGATTCCCGATAAAACGCCGTTTTGGTGATGAGCGCGGCGTTCGTCGGCTTTCAGCTGTTCCCAATCGGGGCGTTTGGCTGCGTTTCCGAAAATATGGGGGTGGCGATGAATCATTTTGGCGCAGATGCCGTCAACGACGTCTTGGAAATCGAACAATCCCCGTTCTTTCGCCATTTGGGCGTAAAAAACGACGTGCAACAGCAAATCGCCCAATTCCTCTTTCAGCTGGGCGGCGTCGCCTTTTTCGACGGCGTCATAGACTTCGTAGGCTTCTTCCAGAGTGTAGGGGGAAATGCTTTCGGGGGTTTGCGCTTTGTCCCATTCGCAACCGTGTTCGGGATCGCGCAGACGTTCCATTATATTCAATAAAGAATCGATCCCTTGTTTTTCGTGTTTGCACATGATCCTTTCCTTTCGCGTTTTCAAAAAGCGTCTTAATATGAGAGCCGATCCGTTTTTTGACAACAGATTTTTCAGCGAATCCGAAACGCCGCCTTTTGTCTATTTTGCCGACGATTGTTTCGTTTTCGTGCTTTCTTTCCCGAAAAGACCGTCAAACGATGCGCCCGTTAAAATTTTATCTGTTGAAAAAAAAGTAGGAGTTTCCGCGCTTTTCGGCGGTGTTTTCGGGGTTTTTGGCAAAAAAAGGAAATTCTGGACAAAAATATGCTTGAAAAACGGGACGGGGTTCGGTATAACAAATCTAACAAATGTTTTTTTTGAAGTGAGGTTCTTATGAGCGACGAAAAGAAACCCGTAAAATTGATTGTCAGCGACATTGACAACACCATCTCCGACTATTTTAACAACTGGGGCTTGGCGTGGGACAAAGGTGTCGAAGAATTGGCAAAAAGCCGCGGTTTGGAAAAAGACAAACTCTACGACAGCATTCGCGAAAACTCGGACGGTTACGCCCGTTTTCACAACTTCCCGGACATCATCGCGCAGACTCCGGAACTGAGCTACGAGGGCAAGTCCGCCGAAGAACGCAAACGCTTGGAAAAAGCCGACGCGAAGATTTGCCACGACGTCGCCAAACAGTACCATGCCGGCAACAAAATGTATGAAGGCGTCATCGCCACCATTCGCAAAGCCAAAGCCGCCGGCGCGAAGTTCGTCATGTACACCGATTCGCCCGCTTCCGGCGCGGTCGCCCGTCTGGCTGACATGAACTTCCCCTTGGATCTGGTCGACGGTTTGGTCTGCCGCGCCGACGGAACGACGGAAAACGTGGACGGAAAAGTCCAATTCAAAAAAGCCCCCCTGCAGGTGACGGGCGGTCGTTACGACGGATACCGCGACGAAATGGTCGCCAAACTGGGCGACAAGCTGGTTATGAACGAAGGCAACGTCTGGAAACCCAATATGGACGTCATGCAGTCCATTATGGACACCCACGGCGCGAAAGCCTCTGAAACCGTGATGGTCGGCGACAGCATCAAATCCGACGGCGGCGCGGTTCGCTTGGGGTGCCACTTCGCTTGGCAGAAAGAGGGATCCGAAGTCTGCGACGCGGTACAGGAAATGTACGGCAAAATCAACGACAACGCCGGCTACAAAATCGGTTCCAAAGGTCACTTGGAAGTTTTGGCGCAGTTGTCGAAAGACGATCCGAAGCTGGGCAAACAGTATCAGGATCACATGGTCACTTTGGAAGGCGGATTCAAGGATTTGAACAAATACTTCCGCTTCCAGTCCGCGGAAAAAACGCAGACCAACACGGCGCAGAACGCCGCCGTCAAAGCGGCTGTCGCCCGCCGCGTGACGGGACGCTGATCCGTTTCGCAACAGAGATCGCAGTTAAAAAAGGGGGAAAGCCGACCGCTTTCCCCCTTTGTCGCGCATGTTTGCAACAAACTGATTTTTTTGATTTTTTTAGGGGCTTTTCGGTAAAAGATTTCCTTGATTGACCTGATAAAAATTTGCTAACCTGATAAAAATGTCAAACAGGATTCCTGTTTGTTTTATGAAAGGATTATTGCCTTGTCTAACCAATATACGGAAGAAAATCTGATCCGCGCCGCGTCGTATCTGCCGTCTTCGCGGGAACGGGAACAAGAAGCGGCGAATATCGCCGCGTCCGCCGATCCGCTGTCCGCGTTGCTGTATTCCGACGATCGCGACACGGTTTTGTACGGTATTTTCGGCGATTTGCCCGATTACAACAATCCCGATATGGAAACGCTGTGGGACGAAGTGCTGGATCAAGATCCGGAAGAAGTGTACGAATACTGTTTCCGCAAAGGAGTTGATTTGTTCATGGACGACGGCAAACCCGTTCCGGGGTGGCGCGATATCGCCGTGATGCTGAAAGCCATTGAAAAAGGCTATTTGCGATTGGCGTGAATAAGGATAAAATAATGCCGACTGAAAACTCTCCCGCCCCCAAAGACGCCAAAAAAACGACGCTGACCGTCCGTTTGCGCAACTATTTCCTGACGGGACTGCTGGTTACGGCGCCCCCCGCTTTGACGATTTATCTGGCGGTGCTGTTCGTCAATTTTGTCGATACGCGCGTCCGTCACCTGATTCCCGACGAATACAATCCCGAACAATATTTGCCTTTCGCCATTCCGGGGTTGGGCGTTGTTGTCGTTCTGGTCGCTCTGATTGTTTTGGGCGCGTTCACGACGGGGTATCTGGGGCGTTTGTTGGTGCGCGTATGGGAACGCATGTGGGAAAAAATGCCGTTCGTTTCCGGCATCTATTCGACGTTCAAACAGCTGTTTGAAACTGTTTTTTCAAACAAATCCAACGCGTTCCGTCAAGTCGTGATGGTCGAATTTCCCAGAAAGGGCGTATGGACGGTGGCTTTTGTGACCTCCGACGTTCCCGCCGCCGCTTCCGATGCGCTGAACGGCGAAAAAATGGTTTCCGTTTATGTGCCGACGACGCCGAATCCGACGTCCGGATATTGGAGCCTGTATCCCGAAAGCGAAGTGATCCCGCTGGATATTCCCGTTGAAGAAGGATTGAAAATGGTTATTTCGCTGGGCATCGTATCTAAAAAGAAGAACAGCGGCGTCGATTGATTTGCAACGGGGCGCGAACGTTTCCTGCCGGCGTTTTATTTTTCTTTCAAATCTTTTCTTTTTTCGGCGGAAGTGTTAAAACGGACGCCTGAAACTTTTTGACAGACAGAGGATTGAATGACATCTTTGGCGGAACAAACGGGGCATCGCCGCACGTTTGCGATTATTTCCCACCCCGACGCGGGTAAGACGACGCTGACCGAAAAGTTGTTGCTGTTCGGGGGCGCGATTCAGATGGCGGGCGCCGTCAAAGCGCGCGGCGAGCAGCGGCGTGCGCGTTCTGACTGGATGAAAGTCGAACGCGAACGCGGTATTTCCGTCGCATCGTCCGTGATGACTTATGAATATGCGAATTGCACGTTCAATTTGCTGGATACGCCGGGACACGAAGACTTTTCCGAAGACACTTACCGCGTTTTGACCGCCGTTGATTCCGCCGTCATGGTGATCGATGCCGCCAAAGGCATCGAGGAACGTACCCGCAAACTGTTTGAAATCTGTCGTTTGCGCGACGTGCCGATTATCACGTTTATCAACAAGATGGATCGCGATTCCCAAGATCCGTTCGCTTTGCTGTCGGAAATCGAAGACACGCTGGCGCTGGAAGTCGCCCCCGTCACTTGGCCGATCGGATCGGGCAGGGATTTCAAAGGGTGTTACGATTTGTTGCACGACCGATTGGTTCTGATGGAACGCGGCGCGACCGCCGAAGCCGAAGTTTGCAACGGTTTGGACGATGAAAAACTGGACAATCTGTTGCCCGCCGATCTGGTCGCGAAACTGCGCGAAGATGTCGAAATGGTGCGAGGCGTCTGCCCCGCCTTTGATCGTCAGGCGTATTTGGAGGGCATTCAAACGCCCGTGTTTTTCGGTTCCGCCGTCAATAATTTCGGGGTGCGGGAACTGATTGACGGGCTGGTGGCTTACGCGCCGTCGCCGCGTCCGCAACCCGCCGTGTCGCGCAAAATCGATCCGGCGGAGGATAAAGTCACGGGATTCGTGTTTAAAATCCAAGCCAACATGGATCCGAAACATCGCGATCGCATCGCTTTCGTGCGTTTGTGTTCGGGGCATTTCCGGCGCGGTATGAAACTGTTGCATGTTCGCAGCGGAAAATACCTGCCCATGCATAATCCGATCATGTTTCTGGCGCAGGAACGCGAATTGGCGGAAGAAGCCCTGCCGGGCGACATCATCGGCATTCCCAATCACGGCAATCTGCGCATCGGCGACGCGCTGAGCGAAGGCGAACAACTGACCTTTACGGGGATTCCGTCGTTTGCGCCGGAACTGTTGCAAAAAATCCGTTCGACCGATCCGCTGAAAGCAAAACATTTAGGCAAGGCTTTGCAGCAAATCGCCGAAGAAGGCGGGGCGAGCGTTTTCAAGCCTCTGATGGGGACGGACTGGATTGTCGGCGTCGTGGGGGCTTTGCAGTTTGACGTTTTGGCGGATCGTATCCGTACGGAATATGAAATTCCCGTGATTTTCGAACCGACCGCGCTTTATACGGCGCGCTGGGTCAAAGCCGAAACGAATGCCGATTTGGAAGATTTCATCAAAGCCAACCGCGCCGCTTTGGCGAACGATCATGACGGCGAATGGGTTTTTCTGGCGCGCAACGCGTGGCATTTGAACAAAACAAAGGAAGATTTTCCGAAAATCAAATTGCTGGAAACACGGCAGAACGCTTAGCTGACAGGTGAAGGAATGAATAGAATCGATTTGAAAAAATGCGTGCCGACTTTCCCCGGCTTTCCCAAAGCGGGCGTGAATTTTTACGATATCACGGGACTGTTTCGCGATGCCGGGGTGTTCGTTGAAACCGTGCGCCAGATGACGCGCCTGATTGGAAAATTCAATCCCGACCGTTTGTTCGCGATCGATTCGAAGGGCTTTATTTTCGCCGCCCCCGTCGCCGCGAATTTGGGCGTCGGTCTGTCCCTGTTGCGCAAGGCGTCAAAGCTGCCCGGAACGGTCGTGCGCCATTCCTACGCGTTGGAATACGGCACGGACGAAATGGAATGCCGCGTCGAAGATTTCGACAAAGGCGAACGGCTGGTCGTCGTTGACGACGTGCTGGCGACGGGCGGCACGCTGTCGGTACCGCACGCTGACGGGA
>OQVL01000107.1_pt1 | contig 33014 bp, 18 predicted proteins | sample 1691501 | NCBI WGS metagenome assembly OQVL01 (sample SAMN03418253, study PRJEB22391) | human gut metagenome | biome: human-gut; feature: organic feature; material: feces | host: Homo sapiens | place: Tanzania | collected 2013-01 | reverse complement strand
TGACCAAGCTCTTTACCGCTTCCGTGGTGCTACTGTTGAGAACCTTGTAGATTTTGAAAATATCTGTGAAAAAGAAATTGGAGTAAAACCAACTCGAATAGACTTGAATATAAACTATCGTTCTCGAAAACAAATTGTTGATACATACACTTCTTTTATTGAAGGAACAAACTGGGAGAATCCTGATAAGCCAGGGCAATTCTATCGTATACCTGATAAGAATATTGTAGCTCATAGCGAAGACAACAATACTTCTGTAATTCTTGAGTCTGGGAAAAAAGAAGATGTTACTAAAAACATTGTTGACTTAATCAGAAAAATTAAAGAAGAAGGAAAAATTACTGATTATAATCAGTGTGCTTTATTATTTCCATCTCTAAGTGCTGCAGCTGAAAAGGAGTTTGAAAAGGCTTTTGAAGAAGCCGGTATTCCTTACTATGCGCCACGTGCAAATAATATTCTAAACACAGAAGAGTTTCTTGTTGTATTTGGAATCTTAGCAAAGATTTTTAAGGTTGAAGCAAATCCAGATGGAGCTCGTGGTGAAGGAATGAAGAACTTCCAAAAGTGGCTGCAGGCTGCTTTAGTTCGAGCTGATGATGTTGTTAACGAAGATAAAAACCTTGAAGAGTTCATTGTTGAAAAATGGACTGAAATAGAATTTGCAAAACGTAATTTCCGAGCAATGGCTAATTACTGTGAGGAAAAACAGATTCCATTTACCAATAAAGCTTATGCTCAGACAACAAGAGTTTTGGCTGCTGTTCCAAAACTTGATGATAACGTAAAACGAGTTTTACTTGGTAAGAACCTGAATGACTTTCTGACTAAAAAGAACAACGAAGGAAAGCCGGTGTCTGTTGGTTATGTGCTTAGTCGTGTAACAGCTTTGGACTGGACACTTTTGGACTTGTTCTATCAGCTGAATACTTTTAACTGGTTTGGTGAAAAATACGATAAGGCAGAAAAAGGAGAAGAAGATTCTGCTCTGTATAATTTTGGATTAATTACAAAGTACCTTGCAAAATATATGGAAATGAATAATCCAATAATTTCTGGAAAGAACTTTCAGGAAAATGCAATAGGAAAGAACTTATTCAGTTCTTACTTGTATACACTGTATCGCTTGGGTGAAACTGAATACGAAGATGCTGATGATCCATTTCCAAAAGGATGTGTACCATTCCTTACAGTACATCAATCTAAAGGATTGGAATTTCCTGTAGTAGTTTTGGCAAGTTGCCGTCATAACAATAGACAGGCAAGGCCTTTAGATGTTCTTGTTCGTAAAATGTTCGTAGAACAGAATAAACTTCCTGAAATGGCTGAACCTTTAGACAAGATGGATGAGTACGATACGATGCGAATGTTCTATGTTGCTTTGAGCCGTGCAAAGAATGTTTTGATAATGGCACAGTTCAAAGGACAGGGCCAAAGTACTTATCACGCACTGGACCATTTGTTTAATGAAAAGCAATTTGCAAATTGTTCGCAGCTATATGTAAATGAACTTCCTGATAGCAATGATAAAAGCGATAGAATGGCTCATGTATATACTTATACTGGCGACTATCTGCCATATAAGAATTGTCCTAGAAATTACATGGTATTCCACAAATATGCATTTGTCCCTTCTCGAAGTCAGACAATGTTCTTTGGTAGTCTTGTACACCAGAGTATTGAAGATTTGCAGAACTTTATAAACGGAGGAATCAGATAATGGCAATTGATATGACTGAAGATGAAATCGAACTGAAACTCCGTGATTTTTTTGAAGAGAACTTTGAGTTCTTAAAAGACAGTTCTGGACACTCGATTGATTCTTATATGAAAGAAAAGGCCTTTCAGCAGGTTTTGTATTATTGGAAAAAGAATCGTGCTTTAATTGAACGAATTACCAGAAGTGAAGTGAAGTTGAGTTTGCCGGAACAGAAGACTCCGAAAGATAAAATTCCTTATACGATGGAAGGTGTTGTTGATATTGTTCAGGAAAAAGATGGAGTTTGGCTTTATGATTTGAAGACTCATGACCAGGAACGAATCAAGGCTAACCTAACTCCATACAAAGAACAACTTTTTATTTATGCATTCATCTGGAAAAACTTACAGGGAAATCAACTAGATAATACTGCTATAATCTCGACACCATTACCGAATAAACTTGAAAAAGCAATTGCGCTTGGAAAGCCGGAACTGGTAGAACGAGAAGTAAAGAACTGGGAACCAATTATTCCTATTGGTTATAGCGAAGATGAAGTTGCAGATATGATTAACAATTTTGGTGAAGTTGTTGAACATATTGAAAATAGTGATTTTGCAGCACCAGATGTAAATACACTTCTGAATGTTCCTGATGGAATGAAAAAGCCATTTGCAGTGCATGTTTGCAGAAACTGCGATGCACGTTATAGCTGTAAAAGTTATGCAGAATATATGAAAGTGAGCAAGGGAGCTAACCGCAATAATATGTACAAATACATGTGTGCACGTGCCGAAGACCAGGACGACTTTGTGAACGGTAATTTGGAAGATTTACAGGAATAGCAGTGTAAAAATATTGAAGAATTACACAAATTAATGTATTATATTTTTGAAGAATTACATATTTTTTTGAGGTAAAAGGGTGTTTTTTAAGAGAAAAGCTTATGAAAAGCTTGTGGATTGGAAAAAAAATTACGCTGATAAATACGCAGTCCTCCTTGAAGGTGCTCGCCGAGTTGGAAAATCTACAATAGCGGAACAGTTTGCAAAGAATGAATATAAGTCATATATTTTGATTGATTTTTCAAATGAAACAAAAGAAGTTCTTGCCTGTTTTGACGACATAAGCGACCCTGACTCTTTTTTTCTTCGCTTGCAGACCTTAAAAAAAGCAGACCTTTACGAACATGAATCGGTCATAATATTTGATGAAATACAGCTTTTTCCGAAAGCTCGTCAGGCAATCAAGCATCTTGTAAAAGACGGACGCTACCACTACATCGAAACAGGTTCTTTGATTTCTATCAAGAAAAATGTAAAAGACATTTTAATTCCGTCTGAGGAAATGAAGATTTCGGTTTATCCAATGGATTATGAAGAGTTCTGTGACGCGACAAAAAATAATTATTCAATTTTGGAAAAATTATATCAGACAAAAAAGAGCGTAGGCCAACAGGTGAACCGAAAACTAATGCGGGATTTGCGTATATACATGGCGGTTGGCGGAATGCCGCAGGCTGTTGAAGCGTATATTGCGGGTTCTAACTTTGCCGTTATCGACCAGATAAAACGACAGATAATTGCCCTTTATGAAGATGATTTTAAGAAGCTTGATCCGTCTGGCGAAATGTCTGCAATCTATCATGCAATACCCGCGCAACTTTCAAAAGGAATAAAACGCTTCCGTCTTGCAAGTGCAACTGGGAGAAGAAGAACTTCCAAAACAGACAAGCTGATATTTGATTTGATTGATTCTAAAACCGTACTGCCTTCATATAATTCTACAGATCCAAAAGTGAGCCTTTCGCTTACAAAAGATTTAGAAAGCTACAAATTGTATCTTGCAGACACAGGTCTTTTCATAACCCTGATGTTCATAGACAGACCTGCTGTTGAAAATGAACTCTATGCAAAACTTTTGTCAGATAAACTTCCTGCAAATCTTGGCTATTTGTATGAAAATCTTGTTGCGCAAATGATAGCGGCGTCAGGAAGGGAGCTTTTCTATCACACATGGGAAAAACAGGCGAGCACGCATTACTATGAAATTGATTTTTTGATTTCTGATAGCTCAAAGGTAAGTCCAATAGAAGTGAAATCTTCCGCAACAGGAAAACATGAATCAATTACAGAATTTAACAAAAAGTATTCAAACCATGTAAAAGATTCATACATTATTTCACAAAAAGACATTGAAACAAAAGATGGCATACACTTCTTGCCTGTATATATGACACCTTTTTTAATTGATAATTGATAATTAGGAGAACATACTATGAGCAACCGTAATTCATTTATTGAAAGTACAAAACAGACTGATGAAAGACTTGAAGCTTTGAAGCAGCTTTATCCTGAGATTTTTAGTGATGGGAAAATAAATCTTGATGCCTTTAAGGATGTAACTGGTACAAGTGATTTGCCGGAAGGGCAAGACAGGACTCCCGGTTACTATGGCCTTTACTGGCCTGGAAAGCGTGCTGCTAAAATGCTTGCTAGAAAGGAAGCTGAAGGTACTCTTGAACCAGTTCCTGGCGACGGCGTAAATGAAGATACAACTCATAATATCTATATTGAGGGTGACAATCTTGAAGTTCTGCGAATTTTGAAACAGAGCTACAAAGGACGTGTAAAAATGATTTACATAGATCCACCTTACAATACTGGAAATGATTTTATTTATCCTGATAATTTTAAAATGCCTGTTGAAGAATATTTGAAGATTACAGGACAGGTAGATGAAGGTGGAAAAAAGCTTGTAACAAATCTAAAGAGTAATGGTGCTTTTCATACAACTTGGTTAAATATGATGTACCCAAGATTGCAACTTGCAAGAGAACTACTAACAGATGATGGATTTTTATTTTTAAGTATTGATTACAATGAAAACTATAATGCACGACAGTTACTCAATGAAATATTTGGTGAAGAAAATTTTGTTGGCGAAATTTATTGGGAATCAAAAACGAAATCACAGAATACAACAACATCTTATAATAAATTGCAACCAAAAGCAGAAATGATTTTTGTATTCTCAAAAGGAGAAATGCAAAGATTTAATCTTATTGAAAAAGGAAAAAAAGAATATCCATTAACAGATGATAAAGGAAATTATCGCGAGTATCCTTTGGAATTGATGAATGCAAATGGTGTTAGAGGTCGAGAAACAATGATTTTTGACATCAATGATGGAGTTTCCACTGTTTCCCCTCCAAAGGGGAAACAGTGGCAACTTGGTCAAGACCAAGTTGCCACTTACAAAGAGGCCAATGACCTTTTTATTAGAGATGGAAAAGTAATAATAAAGATGAGGCCTGAATATGAGCGAAGTGAAACAACTGAACCTTTTTGGGGATTCTTTCCAAAAGAACTTGGAACTGCTGAGAGTGCAAAAAAAGAATTAAACTCTTTATTAGATAATCACGGTTTTGAGACTGTAAAACCTGTAGAAATATTAAGACGCTTAATACACCATGCAACAGAAAAAGATTCGATTGTAATGGATTTCTTTTCTGGCAGTGCTTCTATTGCCCATGCGATGTTTGTAAAAAACATTGAAGATTTTGGGAACAGAAAATTCTTACTTGTTCAATTAGATGAACAAGCAGGTGAGAGATCTTCATTCAAGACCATTTGTGAAATAGGAAAAGAACGCATCCGTCGTGCCGGTGCAAAAATCCTTGAAGAAGCAAAAGCAAATAAAGATATGTTCAGTGAAGATAATCCATTAGACGTGGGATTTAAAGTTTACCGACTACAAAAATCAAACTTTCTAAAATATACACCAATTGAAGGACAAGATGAAGATTCTCAAAATAAACTTTTTGAAGAGTTTGAAAAAAATCAGATTCCACTTGTACAAGACTGGAAAGCAGAAAACGTACTTACAGAAATCATCTTAAAACAAGGCTTTGCTCTGGACTGTACAAAAGAAAAAGTTGATTCATTCAAGAAGAATACAATCTGGAAAATTACAGATTCTGCTGATGCTGTAAGTAAAAAAATTAAGCTTTATGTTTGTCTTGATAACTCTATTGAAGAAGAAACAATTAAAAATCTTACTTTGAATGATGACGAAAAGTTCATCTGTCTTGATGCTGCAATTGATGATTCAGCTTACGCCCGTCTTGCTGACAAAGGTCGCATTGAAACAATCTAATTGGAGTTGAAGAATGAGTGTTAAAATACAATTTGATTCCAATCAGGATTATCAGTTAAAGGCCGTTGATTCGATTGTTAATCTGTTTGAAGGTTTGAGCCGCGAAGAATTAGGAAATGAAGAGCGTGAGTTTGCCCTAAACTCAAAAGAAGACACAGACGCAATTCCTAACGTTGATGAACTTTTTGAATTAAATGAAACTGAATTGTTAGATAGTGTAAATGAAATTCGAAAAGCAAATAGTGTAAACTCTGTAAGACCTTTAGCTCCAAAACCAGACTGGAATGATTCAGATTTTAATGATGGCGATACTCTTTCCAGTGATGTTTATACTTCTGACTTTTGGAGATACCCAGAGTTTACAATAAATATGGAAACAGGTACGGGTAAGACTTATGTTTATCTTCGTACAATTTATGCTTTGTATCAGAAATATGGATTCAAGAAGTTTATTGTTGTTGTTCCATCTGTTGCAATTTATGAAGGAGCAATTTCTACTTTTAATGCAACTAAGGACCATTTTGAAACATTGTTCCCAGCTGGAACTGTCCCTAACAGCATAAAACAATATGATGGTAATGTAACTGTTTGTAAGGACTTTGCACTTTCTACTTCCCTTGAAATCTTACTGATGACAGTAGATTCTTTTAATAAAGCTACAAACGTTATTTACAAGGCAACAGAAAAAATTAGAGGTGGTAAGCTGCCGATTCATTTTATTCAGGAAACAAAACCAATTTTAATTCTTGATGAAGTTCAGAACTATCAGACAGATGTTGCTCGTCGTGCACTTAGAACGTTACATCCGTTCTTTAGTGTTGGTTATTCTGCTACACCTGGAAAGAATCCGACTAATGAACTTTATAGATTAAGTAGTTATGAAGCATGCCAAAGAAATCTTGTAAAGAAGATTGGTGTGCTTGGTTATAACGAAGAGCAAATCGCAACTGCAAAAGAAGACTATTTTAAAATCGTGAGCATCAATAAAAAAGATTTGAGTTGCGATGTTGAGTTGAATGTTTTGAAAGGCGGTAAACTTTCTTTACAGGTATTCAGTGGGCTTAAGGCTGACGGTAAAACTACTTTTGCAAAGAAATCTGGAAATGATAAATACAGAAATCTTGCTATTGAAAAAATCAGTGCAAAAGAAAATAACGAATATGTTGAACTGAATAATGGAATGCGTTATTGCCAGGACCAGGAAAGTTGTGCTTCATTGAGCAAAGAAGTTGTGTTCCGTCAGATGATTAACGCTACAATTCAGGAACATATCAAAAGAATGGCTCAACTAAGGTCTAGCGGAGTAAAGGTTCTTTCACTGTTCTTTATTGATCGTGTTGCAAGTTATAAAGGGGATAATCCAATTATTGCCCGGATTTTTGATGAAGAATTTGAAAAGCTAAAAGGACGTGTTTCTGAATGGAAGACTCTGAAAGGCAGTGATGTTCGTGAAGGATATTTTGCACAGAAACCTAAACCAAAATCGACTGAGTTTGAAGATATTGATACTGCAATTGATGGAACAAAATCTGCTGATGAAAAAGAAGCTGAAAAGCGTGCATATAATTTAATTATGCGTGAGAAAGAAAAGCTTCTTTCTTTTGAAGAAAAAGTATGTTTCATTTTTGCACACTCTGCACTGCGTGAAGGTTGGGATAATCCGAATGTATTCCAGATTTGTGCTTTACGTGAAATTACTTCAGAATCAAATAGAAGACAGACAATCGGACGTGGTTTGCGTTTGCCTGTAAATCAAGAGGGTGTTCGTATACATGATGCAAGTAAAAACAGACTTACTGTTGTTGCAAATGAAAGTTACAGCCGATTTGTTGGTAAACTGCAGGAAGAATATATTGCTGACGGAGTAATGACACCTCCACAGATTACTAACAAAAGACATACAGAACCTGTTCATAGAACTGCAAAGTTTAACAGTGACGAGTTTGAGGATATCTGGAGAAAAGCAAATAGACGTACTGAATACAAAATCAATATTATTACTGACGAGCTTGTAAAAGAAGCTGTTACTGCTTTGAATGCTTATAACTTTGAAGGTCCAAAGCTTGTTTGTACAAAGGGTAGTGTTGTAATTACAATTTACGATATTAAGTTGGATGCTGTTAGTGAGGATTGTAAAGCCAAAGTAACAATTTCTAAACGTGATGATACTCAGAATGTATTGTTTGAAGGTTTGCTGAATCAGTTTATTCTGAAAAAAGGTGACATTGTTGGTAAGGTAAAAGGAAATACTTTGGAAAAGTGTCCTGAACTTGCAGCTTTGAAAGTTACTGAAGTAAAATACGATAAGAACAATCCGGAGAGAAGTTCGATTACATTCTCTAAGATTGATAACCCGCTTTTAGTTGGTGAAAAGATTACTCATGAAACAACAAGCGGACATTCTTCGACAACAAATGAAATTTCTGATTTTGAATATCCTGATGTTCCAAAATGCAATATTATTGAACGAGCTGCAAAGGAAGTAAATATCACACGAAAGACAATCCTTAAGATTTTTAGAAGCCTGGAACAAAAGAAGATTGAAGACTTTATGAAAAATCCGGAAGGATTTACTTCTCAGTTTATTGCGGTTTTGCGTGAAGTTGTTGCAAATCATATTGCAAAGAATATTGAATACACTAAAGCTGATGGAAGCATTAATGATGATAAAGATGTTCTGTTCCCACCAGAAGAAGAACATCCAACAACTGAGCTTGTAGATGCAAATCTGGACCGTACAATTTATGACAAGATTCAGGTTGATTCTGATGTTGAAAGAAACTTTGTTGGAACGCTGAATACCTGTGATGCAAATAATGGTGCGGTAATGCTGTACTTTAAGTTCCCTCCAAAGTATAAAATTAATCTACCGCATATTATTGGAAACTATAACCCGGACTGGGCTATTGTTCGCCGTGATGAACAAGATACTCAGATTGAGATTGTACGTGAGACTAAGGGAACTGAGGATTTGACAAAACTTTGGCACTCGAATGAAGGCCGAAAAATTGTTTGTGCACAGAAGCACTTTAAGGCTGTTGGTATTGAGTACAAGTTTGTTGATGATAAGGACCCTTACTGGTATGTACCGAATAAAGAGAATTATTCTGAGGTACTGTTTGGGGATAAGAATACTCTACTGGAGAAGGCAAAGAAACAAGTGGACTATGGATTTGATGATGGACTATGGATTTGATGATGTGAAGATCTGGGAAGCTGCTGCAGAAGATTCACCGAAGTATGAGGGTAAGAAGGAATAGGTTGAAATTATGAATGATTTACGTTTAAAAAGTATTTTTGATTTACTTGATAAAAACTATTTTATTCCAAGCTATCAACGTGGATATCGTTGGGAAAAAAGACAGATAGAAGATTTGTTAGATGATCTTTATGCTTTCGCAAAATCTAAAAAGGATGTTGAATCATTTTATTGTCTGCAGCCTGTTATTCTCAAACCATGCGATTCAAAAACCATACAAGAAAATCATTTAAACAGTAATATTGACAATAACAAATGGTACGAAGTTATTGATGGGCAGCAACGCCTTACCACTATTTATATAATATTTAAATATTTAATAAATAAAGAAAATGTTACGCTTGAAGATGATTTTAAAAAGAGTCTTTATAAAATTTCATATCAGACAAAATCTGATGAAGAACAAAGATATATAGATTATCCAGAAGAATATGATGAAAGTACACCAAATGCCTGTTTTGTGACACAAGCCTACAAGGATATAGATGCTTGGTTTGCTAAAAGTGAGGCTCCTAAGAAAACACGTGGAATTATCCTAAATTGTCTTACAAACCAAAAAAAAGATGAAGCTGCTGAAGGATATGTACAAGTTATTTGGTATGAATTACCTGAAGAGCAAGACCCAATTAAAACTTTTACAAGAGTCAATATTGGAAAAATCCCATTAACAAACTCTGAACTTATAAAAGCATTATTTCTTCAAAAAAGGGAAAAAAATGAAATTGCTGAGGTTCAACAAATTCAAATCTCTAAAGAATGGGATCAGATTGAATATTCATTACAAGATAAAAGCATATGGGCATTCTTAAATAAAGATTTAATTGATATGCCTGCTCATATAGATTTTTTGTTTAATCTTATTGGAGATTTAGAAAAAGAAAGAATAGGTGTAGAAGAATTTAATAAGAAATATGGAACCGATTCTTTTGCAACATTCCGTCTTTTTAATGAGAAATTTACAAATGCAACACAAGATACTGTTAAAAATGAGTGGGAAGTTGTTCGTGAATATTACGATACATTCATGGAATGGTATTCAAATTCAATTTGGTATCATTATATTGGATTTTTAATTTATTGTAATAAACCTATCATTGATATATATAAACTCTATAAGGATGCATCTAAGGATGAGTTTCTTACAAGTATAGAAGAAGAAATAAAATCTGTTTTTGCAGAAGTTTTCATTTCTATAGCTGATGAAAAAGAACATATAGAACTCTCTTATGATAACAAACAAAAAGATATCCTTAGAGAGCTACTACTTCTTTACAATATCGAATTCATTGTTCAAAAGAAGGACTCTTATATTCGTTTCCCTTTTGATTTGTTTAAAGATGAAAAATGGGATATTGAACATATCGACTCTTATACAACAAACGAATTAAAAGACAATAATGAACAAAAATTATGGGTTCAAACAGCATTAGCTGACTTAAAAGAAATTTCAAAAGAACCTACAGGTGATTATAAAACTATCATTGATGAGTTTCTGAATAATAAAGATACAGCTTCTCAATATAAAGCTGTAAAAATGATTATTTCTGAACTTGCAGGAGAATTTATTCCAACGGAAAATACTCCTGATGATGTTAAGAATAGTATTGGAAATCTTACTTTATTAAATGCGGATATAAATAGAGGATACGGTAATGCAATATTCCCTACAAAAAGACGTTCAATAATAGAAAAAGATGCATCTGGTCGTTTCATTCCAATATGTACAAAAAATGTTTTCTTAAAGTATTTTGTAACACGAGCCAGTTCTAATGTCAGTTGGAATCAGGACGACATGGAAGAATATCATAATGATATTATTAAAGTACTTGGAAAATATCTTTCTCGAAAAGAGGTAAATAAAAATGGCTAAAAAATATAGTTTCAAGCAATTTCTGACTGAGAAAATTGAATTAATACAAGAAGGGGACGAAGAAGTTAAAACTCTAAAAATTGATAAAGTAATTATCCCTATGATTCAAAGAGATTATGCTCAAGGCCGAAAATTCCATACCGGGAAAAATAATGCAGAAGAGTTGAATGTTACAGGGAAAAAATTCATAAATGAAATTTTCAATAAATTAGCAAGCTCTGATTCCGATACGATGGATTTAGATTTTATTTATGGTTCAATAGATAAAGATGGTGAAAAAAATATTTTCTATCCTCTTGACGGACAACAAAGATTAACAACTTTATTTCTTTTATATTGGTATCTAGGTGGTATTGAACTAGACCAAACCGAAAAAGATAAACTTAGTGACTTGTTGGTTAAGTTCTTTTATATGACTAGAACTTCTTCTACCCGATTTTGTGAAAAATTAGCTAGTGAATTAAAACTTAATTCCATAGATTATCAAAAAAAGGTAATTAATCCCGAAGATAAAACAGAAGAAAACATAACTTCTGAAATAAAAAATCTTTCTTGGTTTCATGACTCGTTTCTACAAGATCCAACTATTATTGCTATGCTTAATATGCTTGAAGAAATACAAAGGTTATATCTTGAATTAAATAAGAAAGAATTATACAAACGCCTTGAACTATTGAATTTTTACATTCTCCCATTGAATCATTTTAATTTAACAGAAGATTTGTATGTTAAAATGAATGCAAGAGGAAAACAACTGACTGATTTTGAAAACTTTAAAGCCGATTTGCAACACTGGCTAAAGGATCCCAAGAATATCTCTTTAGATGATGTTGAATATGATGGGCGTAAGCTTCCATATCATATGGCGTTTATCAATAAAATTGATAATGAATGGACAAATTGTATTTGGAATATATCAAAAAAGGAAAATGGGAAAAAAGTTGCAGATCCATTATTAATGCTATTATTTTTTAGATATTTTCATTCGTTATATATTCTTTCTTCGGATACTGTAAATAAAGAAATCGATAAGGAAGAGAATTTTTATAGATTATTGTCAGAAGGGCATTATAGTGATTTTAAATTATTCTCATCACTTTTAACGAAAGACTCCATTATAAACCTGGAAAAAATGATGGATTCCTTTACAACAAATTTTGATGATATTCAGAAAGGATCTCAACCTTCATGGTATAAAAATTCTGAGAAGAAATTTAATATTTTCGAATCGAAGATGGGTATTAATGAAAGGGTAATTTTTTTAGCGATAATCCTTTACCTTCAGAAAAACACATATAACTCTGTGAAGTTTAAAAACTGGATGCGAATTGTATGGAATATTGTAAGGAATAGTTATATAGATAGCTGGAAATCTGCTATTGGTACTATGACACTGATTGAAGAATTAGCTGTACATTCTGATGACATATATTCATGGTTTGCTGATGATAACTTTGCAGTTACTTCAAAGAATGCAAAGGAACAAGTAGCAGAAGAAGTTCAGAAATCAAAACTTATTAAAGTTGATGAAGCATGGGAACAGTGTGTTATTGATGCAGAATCTCATCCATTTTTTGAGGGAAATATTAGTTTCTTTATTCCTGATGAACCTACAATCGATACTTATAAACATAATGCAGAAATGGCCTATTGCTTCTTTGAAGATAAAGGAATTGCATTAAAATATCGAAAAGAAGGTCATCTAATGTTAAGAGCTCTAATAAGTAGATATAAAACTTTTGAAGAAATAAATAACAATAATTTTACGGATATAGACGAAAAAGAGCACTTCTTAAAAAAGAAACTTCAATCTGATGAAGTAATCCGAACAGCTATAAAAGAATGGTTCTCATTACCAAATGAAGAAGTTATTTATAAAGAACTTCAGAAAGAAGTAAATAAAGAATCAGCGATACCAGTAGAGGGAAATGACTTCGCAAAAAAAATGCATGAATCCTTGTATCAGAGTAGCGATTTACAGAACTGGATGCAAGAAAATCATCGTATCAGAGTTAGACATGGTTATGTATCTCGTGCTTCTAGTTGGTATGACTGGATTTATCTTTATGGTTATCGAAATGAAATTGCAACTGAATTAGCATTAAAATGGAATGATAATTCAGGATTTTGTAGCTTAAAAGATGGCAAAAAAATTAACTTCTTCTGGTGCCCTGCTCAAACGAAACAGGTTCTATTAAAGAAGAAGGAAACCATTAAAAATAAAGAATATTTGATAGAATGCTTATTTTCTACTGATAATATTACAGTTAAACTTCTTGATTTTGATAAACAAGAATCTATAGCTGGAATTGAGGATGAAACTTTCAATTATAAGGAGAAAGTAACCAATAGAAACTTAGTATCTTCATTTGTTTCTGAAATAGAACAAAAGATAGAAGAAATGAAACAAAAAATCGCTTAGGGATTGGTCTAAGTATTAATATGAACAAAGAAGATTCCATAATCTTTCTTACTGACAAATATGGTAAGCGAGATAGGACAACAGAAATTGAAAATCTCACGTATGATAATGTAAAAGGAATATGGAACATTGACTTTGTTAGAGATCAAAGAACTTTTCATTACAAAAATGAGAATGTAAAGATAATCAAAAACTGTCTTAAAGATAAACAGTCTGCTACAGTGTTTGATTATCTTTTGCAGATGGCACAATTTAGCGACATAAAAAATGATGAAGGACAGAATCTTCTTGTAAAGAATCTTGAAAAGTCAAAGTTTGTAAATGAATATTCAGTTTTAGCAAGATACCTAAATCCTAAAAAAGGTAAAGAAGAAAAATCAAAAATCCATTCACTTATATTTCCTTTTGGCTGCAATAACAGCCAGTTTAAGGCTGTGAGTAATGCTTTGAATAATCAAGTAAGTATAATTCAAGGACCTCCTGGAACCGGTAAAACTCAAACTATTTTGAACATCATTGCAAATCTTTTAATGCATGATAAAACTGTTTTGATTGTATCAAATAACAATGATGCAACCAGAAATGTTTATGAAAAACTTGCTTCTGATAAATATGGACTTGGTTTTATATGTGCTTTTCATGGGAAGAGAGAAAACATAGAGAACTTTTTGAAAAATCAGCAGCAGTTCTATCCAGAATATCTTAAAGACTGGAAGAACAATTTGCCGATTTTGTCTCCGCTCTTGGATGAAGATATCAAACATCTTGGAAAATACTTTGAAGCGAATGAACGTATTTCTACAATCAAATCAGAATTAGCTGCACTTGAAATTGAATCTAAATATTTTGATAACTCAATTACAGATGTTTACAATAATAAAAAACTTCTGAAAAAATCTTCTGATGCTCTAATGGACTTACTCCAGAAGATTCAATTTACTTATGAAGAGAAAGAAAAGTTCGGATTCTTTATGAATCTAAAACTTAAGCTTTCCTTTGGTCTTGGAGAAAAAGGTAACTGGAATGTTAATCCTGACAAAGCAATAGAAACAATTAAAGCTACTTATTATCCTCTTAAAAAGAAAGAACTTGAGAATGAATTAAATGAAAAAGAAAGTATTGTAAAAGATTTTAATCCAAACGATGTTTATGAAAAATGTTTAACAACTTTAAGAAGTGAAGTTGCAAAGAAATATTCCAAGAAAGCTGAGCGTATACAGTTCAAAGATGGTAAAGAAATATATTTTAATCCTGCAAGTTTCGCTAGCGAATATCCTGTAATTCTTAGTACTACTTTTTCATCCAGAGGAACAATCGGGCAGGGAGCTGAATTTTTGTTTGACTATGTAATTATGGATGAAGCTTCTCAGGTTGATGTTGTTACCGGAGCTTTGGCTTTATCATGTGCTAAAAATGCTGTAATTGTAGGTGATAAAATGCAGCTTCCAAATGTTATTGAGGAACAAAAAAAACAAGTTATACAGGAACTATTTGAACAAACTAAACTTCCAGAAGGCTATAATTATATTAATAGTTTTCTTGCTTCTCTTGAACAGGTCCTTCCTGATACACCTCAGACTTTACTTCGCGAGCATTACCGCTGTCATCCAAAAATCATTAATTTCTGTAATCAGCAGTTTTATGGCGGCAAGCTTTTAATAATGACGAACGATAAAGGGGAAATTGATGTTCTTGAAGCAATTAAAACGATTCCAGGTAACTTCTGTAAAGACCATTATAATCAGCGTCAAATTGATGTAATCAAAGAAGAGATTCTTCCTAAATACACTGAAGAAGAAATTGCAAATCTTGGAATTATTGCACCATATAATAATCAGACTGATGCGATACGTTCTCAAATCCCAGGTATTGATGCAGCTACCGTTCATAAATATCAGGGACGGGAAAAAGACAATATTATTATTTCCACAGTAGACAACGAAATTACAAGTTTTGCTGATGATGCTAATATGTTAAATGTTGCAATTTCACGAGCAAAGAAAAAGCTTGCAATTGTTATTTCTGGAAATGAACAGCCGGAAAACTCTAATCTTGTCGCTTTATTAAAATATATTCAGTACAACAATTTTACCATTGAAGATAGTAAGGTTAATTCGATTTTTGATTTCTTCTACACGAAAGATACAGAAGCTAAATTTAAGTATCTTAAGGCTGCCAATAAAATATCAAAATATGATTCTGAAAATGCAATGAATACGTTGCTCACAAACATCTTTGAAGAACCTAAATATTCAAAGTTCAGTTTTGTGTTTGAAATGCCTTTGAAAGATGTGGTAAATAAAAATTATATTGGACAACTTTCAGAAGAACTTTCAACTTTTGCAAACCGGAGCTGGGCTCATGTAGACTTTACAGTTTTCAATCGGGTAACAAAAGAGATTCTCTTTGGAATAGAAGTTGACGGATATAATTATCATAAAAAGGGAACTAGACAAGCTGAGCGCGACTCAAAGAAGAATGCTATCTTTGAGCAAATTGGCTTACCGCTTTTAAGATTAAGTACAAAAGGGTCTGGAGAAGAAGTCAAAATAAAAGCACAATTAGATAAGTACCTGGGAGCAGAATAAACAATGCACAAAATAAAAATCACCGCAATCCGTAAAGCAGACTACAAGGATTTGCAGCAAAAATACGAAAATCCCATTCAGCACGCCTGTGATATTCAGGAAGGTCAGGTATTTATTGCAAATGGCTGGCATTTCTGCCTGTAAGGATTCGTCCGTTTTATCGCTTTCGCCGACTCGCAGAACAGCGCCCTGACCCTGCGGTTGCCAGCTTTGGTCAGCGGAAGCATTATTTTTGTCTTGCCGCTGGAATCCTGTCCGGGACAAAGCCACTATGTAGCTGACAAGCTGTGCGGCCGTTGCAAACCTTTAAATCAAAAAATGTTGTTGTAAAAATAGTTTTTAATAATAATTTGCTTGAAGTAGGAAATACAGGAACATCATTAAAATCCTCTCGTCATTTTGCTTCAACTGGCAGATCAAACAGCCGCTCAGTGGTGGGATTGCTAAATTAAGGCAAAATCTTGATTACATCATCGAGGACATAACAAAAAGCCGGTGATGAAGATTTTTCATTTTCGACAAAAGGTGTCCTTAAGTCAATTTTATTGGAACTGTCAAACGGATCAGTTCCTGTAAAATTTCCAGAAAAAATTGCAATATCATTTTTTTCAATTTTGCTGCTAACAGATTTTACGGTCGAATCAATATTTTCCGGCAAAATTGCATAGTTTATGTCCAGAATGCGGACCCACCCCTTTTCGATTCCTGCCATTGCGTCCTGACCATAAACCTTGCCGTCAATACAATCTTCGATTTTTTTACCATGCAAAAGAGCATTTATCGACTGCTCAAAATAGTAAGAATAATCAACAGAACAGCTGACCAACGAACGTGTCGGAGCAATATCTGTCATACTCTGGCTGTATCCGACATGATAGACAGGAAGTGCTCTTTTTGAATTTTCACAGGCAACGGCAGGGCCTTTTGTGTCAGAATGTTGAGAAATTACAACACAGCCTTCATCAATCAATTCTACGGCAACCTGCTTTTCCAGAGAATAATTTGACCAGGTGTCCGTATATTTTACGAGCATTGTCGCTTCTGGAACAACCGACTGAACTCCAAGGTAAAAAGCCGTATAACCGGAAATAACTTCTGCAAACGGAAAAGCCGCAACGTAACCGATTTTTGCCTCTTCTGCGCTTATAACTTTCGATTCAATCATTTCCTTCAGTTTTTCTCCGGCAATCACGCCGCAAATATAGCGTCCCTGATAAATCGTTCCGTAACAGTTATGATAATTTGAAAGAACTGGCTCATCATTTGCATTGTCGCCAGTCGGCACGCAAAATTCAATTTCTGGATGAAGTGCCGCCATATCTTTTACAACCGGACCGTAACCGTAACTCGCGGCAATTATATAATCACACTTTTCGTTTACGAGCTCTTCAAGAGGAAGTTCAATCTGGTCTTCCGTAACATTGTACTTAGTAACGCACTCAATTTTGTCGCCAAAAACCGAAACAACGTGATTTTGTGCCTTTATAAAATTTTCTGTATAAGGAGTTATTTCATCGCCTACAAAAATAAAACCAACTTTCAGGCTCCTATCTTCGGAACGTGTCAAAATATGAATTCCAAAAGAAAGCAGGCACATTGCAACAGAAGTAATTGCGCACAAAATATATTTTTTTTTCATTTTTACATTCATAGTTTTCCTCATTTAATGTTTTCTGCCGGATTGTTTTTTGTTTTTTCGTAAAGTTTTTCCACATCTATTGTTCCGTCAGCAATCAGAGAAAGCAAGATGTCCACAAGTTTCGGATCAAACTGAGTTCCGCTGTTCCGCTTAAGCTCTTTTATTACAAAATCAAGATCCAGCTGTTTGCGATAAATACGATTTGCCGTCATTGCGTCAAATGCGTCTGCAATGCCGATAATTCTTGCGTCAAGAGGAATTTCTTCACCTTTTAAGCCGTGGCAATAGCCGCTTCCGTCGTATTTTTCGTGATGATAAAGGGCGCCAACGCTTACATTGTCAACAGTCGTAAGATATTTTAAGATTTCCGCACCACGAATAACATGAGATTTCATGATTTTGTATTCTTCGTCCGTAAGTTTTTCCGGCTTCTTTAAAATAGCATCTGGAATTGCGATTTTTCCAATGTCGTGCAAAAGCGCCATCTGCCGCAGAGTCTCGCATTTTTCCTTTGAGTATCCAAGTTTTTTTGCAATATAAACCGAATACTCCGACACTCTGCGAGAATGTTGATTCGTGTTTTGATCCCTGGCATCTACGGTTTGAGCAATAGAAAGAATGGTTTCGTTCACCATTTTAATCTGCTTCTTTGCATATTCGAGTTCGTATTTTTGTTTAAGCAAAGTCTTCTGAGAACGAACTCTAGTAACAAACCAGGTAAGCCAGACAAGAACAAGACAGCCTGTCAAAATTACATAGAGCTTAAACCAGTTTTTCTGATACATTTCTGTTTCTTTTTCAATCGTGTAATTTGCACTTTCGATTACGCTTCCATTCAATCCGTCGAGAATTGAAATTTTAAACACGTAAGTCTTTGGCTTTAAGCTTGAATAAGAAATTTTTCCAAGTTCGCTGAGCAAACACACTGTCGGTTTTAAATCATTTCCATCAAGAAAATATCTTATGTAAGGATCGTTCAGGGAATAATTCAATATTTCCGGCTCAAGCACAAGCTTTTGAGTTTGAGGCGAAAGCTTAAAAACGTCAGAACGGTTAATTCTATGCTTTATTCCGTCAACTTCCGCAAAATCCAAAATCATGCGGTAAGATTTTGAAGCCATGTCGTATTTTGACATATTAACCTTTACGGCTCCGCTGTCGCAGCAAAGATAAAGATTGTCGTTTTCGAGACAAGGCCATGAATTTGCAATCAGCAGCGAACGAAAACCATGCTTTGCATTTATGAGCGGATACTCGGTTTTTAAATTTTCAATCAAATCTTTTGACTGTGCCACAAAAATTCCAGCGCTTCCCAAAATCCAGCATGTTCCGTCAGGATCGCAAATCATGTCGTAATTGTTTGAATACGGAAAATTATCGAGTTTTTTGACTTCTCCTTTTGCGGACGTATAGCAAATTCCGTTGCTTGTAACAATAAATACACCGTCAGAAAAAGAATCGTAAACCATTCGCAAAATTACGTTTGAAGAAAGTCCGTCTTTTTTTCCAATATTTTTAACAATCTTGTCATTTTCGATTTTTGAAATTCCACCGCCGTCTGAGCCTACATAGCAGCCGTTTTTGTATTCAAGAAGGCAGAGAGATTTTTCGTTGGCAAAACCGTCCTGCGCAGTAAAAACTTTTTCAACAGAATCTCCTCTCAAAAAGGCAACTCCATAATCTCCGGCAACAGCAATTCTTCCGTCCTTAAGTTCACAGATATTTCTAAAACGGTTTCCAGGAAGTCCGTTTTTTTGTGAAAAATTCTTTATCTCGTATTCGCCAGAAGAATCCACCCTCACCTTATAAATACCGCTTCCAGTCGTTGCAATCCACAGATTATCCATAGAATCCACCTTCAAACAGCGAATTCTTATTTTATTAAGCAATGAACTTATTTTATTTTCGAGTTTTTTTTCGTTTTTTTCGTCAAGAATTATAAGTCCCTCGTCAGTGCCGCAAAAAAGCAGTCCCTGCCATTTTTCTGTAGAATTTACAACAGCCGTTTCTTCAATTTCTGAAAAAAGTTCGATAAAAGTGGATTTGCACATTTCGAGAAGTCCAAGCCTTGAAGAACTGAACCAGAGATTTCCCTGATAATCGATAAGCATTGCGTCGATTGAATTCGAAAAATTGTTCGTGTAAAGTTTTTTGGCTCTAAAACTTTCATCAAAAAAAGCTATTCCCGTGTCAGAACAAACAAAAACGCCATTATTTTCTGCAAAATAGAATGAATTTATGCCTTCGATTCCTGGAATTTTAAATTTGCGGACTAATTTTGGGCCAGAAGGTGTCAGGCTGTAAATAAAAATCGAATCGTCCGGGCTTGCAAGAAAAAGCCTTCCGTCTTCCGAAAAATCTACACTCTGAAAAGAAATCTTTTCCTCGCCTTTTAAAAATGAACAGCAAATTTCTCCGTTTTTAAAGCAAAAAAGCTCTCCGCGTTCGGTAACAGCAACGACATTTCCAAATTTGTCGGCGGACATTTTTGACACGTTTTTAATCTGTTCATATTTTTTTGTAATTTTTACTCCGCCGCTCAAAGACACGAGAGAAATTCCTTCCGTTGTTCCGATGTAATAATTTCCTTCGGTATCGCAGACAATGTCCTTTACAGAATTTGAAAGAAGACCGCTTTCTTCGTCAATCACATTCATTACGTGTTCATTTATAAAAATTGTAATTCCGCCATCATTTGTTCCAGTCCAAAGCCTTCCTTCTTCGTCTACAAAAAGACAATTTACGCTTTTTACAGAATGAATATCACTCATAAGCTTAAATTTTGAACCGTCATACTTAAACAGGCCGGCGTAAGTTCCAATCCAAAGTTTTCCGTCATTTGTCTGTTCTATGTCGTTTGCTTCGCCAGATAAAAGTCCTTCAGAATTTGAAAAAACAGTCTGAACATAAGAGTCGTATTCATCGGCAAAATTTTGACTAAAAACTGGCTTAGGCTGAAAAACAAAGAAAAGAGCAAAAATAAAAGTCAGAAACGGAGCTATTTTTTTTGAACAATTTTTTTTCTCTAAATTTTCATCACGTTTTTTTCTGTAAAACCTTACGAGTTTTATTAAAAGATAAATTATCTCGACACAAAGCAATTTGTCCAAAAATTCAATATAAAACTGACCAATCACAAAGGAAACATATTTTTGAAAACCTGTATCCATAAAAAAACGCATTACTTGAGATGCCCAGATATTGCCAATATCACCGCCATACATTGTTATGCTGACGATTACGGAAATCACTGTCGAAATTACGGCAAGTCCCATTCCAATCGTCATGGTTAAAAACTGGCTTTCAAAAACCTTTTTTTTTGCAAAATGTCCGGCTAAAAAACCGATAAATGCGCCAGTAACGCAGTAAACCGATTGCTGTTCAACAAAAATGCCGTAAATTATATTGTTCGTAAAACCGACTATAGCACCACAAACCGGACCTGCAAAATACGCGATAAAAAAAGTTCCGACAGAATCACACCAAAGCGGAAGCATAAGTTTTTCGGCAAAAACTCTTCCAAGAAGGTCAACCAAAAGCGCAATCACCGTAAACGGAACTATCAAATACTCTCTTTTATCTTTTACCAACATCACTTTTTTCCTATTTTAATATTATATTGTCGACTTTTACAGCTTAGTTCACTTCAGATTTCTGTATTTTTTTCAGGGCGCATTATACTCGCTATTATTATAATACTTTTCTACAAAAAAACAATATTTTTTATTTCAAGAACAGCAAAGCCATTCTTAAAAATTACAGTTGTTTCATAACTGTCTCAACTGCGCCTAAAATAGAGAGCCGACTCCGAAGGATAGTTTGAAATTGCGGGGGTCAAAGTCTTTCAACGGTAGGCCTACAGAACAATAAACACTCACGTGTGAAGAAGGATTTGCAAAAAGGCCAGTATTGAATGACGGTTCCAGAATCAGTTTAAGGGACAAAAAATCCCTGTACCCCATTCTGTCTCCAGAAAGGTCAGAAAAAACCTTTACAAAATTCCAAAGAGTATAGTCCGTTCCTGAATTACCCAAAGAACCGCAGTAGTCTGCCGTAAGAAGAAAACGGTTAAAATAAAGCGGCACAAACGGAATTCCGCGCTGGATTTCATACGCAAATATAACACTTTCGGCTTCAAAAGAAAGAAATTTTCCTATATAAGAGCACATCTGCACATTGAATGCAACCGGCAGATTGTAAGTAAACGAATCCCTGCATGAAAACGGCAGAAGGCGCGGAATATTTACACTCACTTCGGGGTAAAGGTACTGTTGCAGAACCATATCATCGCCTTCATTAAAAACATTGTATTGGTGACGGCCTCCTGCTGTTCCCATAACTACAGTTTTGTAGGCAACAGACAGCGCAATACCGCCAAGCTCGAATGTTCCGGGTCCCATTTTGCGGATTGTGGAAATTTTGGCAGACACTTTGTTCTTGTCATAAAAATACAAGTTGTCATCTTCAATATAATCCAGTATCAAGCCCCCAAAACCCCATGTATTTTTTCCAAAAAAGGCTTTATTCTCAAGAGAAAACAAAAGGTCAGCCTTACCGCCAAGATTTACGCCCGAAGAAAGAGAAAGATTGTTTGAAGCCTGAACAAATCCGTCCTTGTCCACAACAACCGCAGGCATTTCATTGTAAGAAAAAAGCGATGTAGAGGTTGAACCCGAAAATCCTGCAGAAAAGCCCCATGCTTTTGCATCAAAACTCGTTCCGGCACTCAGTGTAAGAGTGTCAGAATCCCACGGGTTACTTGTCATCCATGTCAAACCCCAGACAAACGGAACAGTATTTATAAGGGAATCATTCTTCACATCATCCGCAACATAAGGAATTAACTGATAACCGGGCACAACAGGACCCGTAAGAAGAGTCCCCCTGTGCCAGTAAGGTTTTCTGTATTTTTTAGAAGAAAAAGTTCCTTCTGCGGAACCGGGAACGCTTTCAAAACTGCCTGCATTGTCCAAAGAACCGCTGCCGCTTTCTGCAAAACCGTCCGCACCCGAAGCAACACTGCCCCCGAAAGAACCGCCGTGGCTTTCAGAAAAAGCGTCACTGCTTTCGTTAACCGCAGACCGGGCGGCGGTCAGTTTCAAAACTCCGCCGGCATTGTCAAGAGAAGTTGTGTCCAGACACAAAAGTTTTCTGTTGTCATAAAAATAAGAGCTGTAAACAACAGATCCGGCGGCAGCAACCGGCCAGTACACGCCGCCCGAAACGTCAGTATTCATAAGGAACATTTCTTTTGAAGAAGGATCAAGCCATCCCAGCCTTGGGAAAGTGTCAGGCTCGGCATAAGAAAACAAAAGCACAGGTTTACCGCCAAGAGTTCCCGCCGAAAGCCATCGGAGCCGTGCATCAGGCAAAAAAGAATATGATTCATTTTTAACGCCGTTTGAATTCCGCAGATCCCCAAAGCATCTTATAGTCCACTCAAGTCCCGACCTGCAGACAGCATAAACATTTCCTTCAATAAAACAGGGAGAAAAAACAGACTCGCCGCTTGCAAAAGAAACTTCACTTGCCCTTAAAAAAGATTTTCCGTCAAATGCAAACGTCACAAGGGAAGCGCTCTGAGAAAAAGCATAAACTGCAGTAACATAAATTTTTCCTTCTGCGTAATAAACACACGCGTCCCTTAGTCCTGCCTGCTTTATTTCATGCCACCTGCCGCTTTTGATTTCGTAAAGTGCAGATTTGTATTTTGTTCCAGAACTGTTGTCATCTTCGTAACTTACAGCAAGAAATTCCCCGTCAGAAGAAAGCCTTGCCGAAAGAATTCCGTCGCGCGAAAACATTTTTTTTGGAACGCCGAACATACCGTCCTGTGCAGAACAAAGCCAGACAGCCCCGCCGTCAATGTAACTTACCGAAACATCAGAAGACGAAAGGCCGTAAAACCTTGACCCCAAAAGATTTTGTCTTGAAAAACCGTCTGCCTCAGGGTTAAAAAAGTCAGCAACAAATTTTTCTTCAAGAGGACTTTTAGGAATATCTGGAACATAAACAGAATCTTTGAATTCCTTCCACGCAGTTCCAAGACTCACATCGTAGATTCGCTTGAAAGCAGTTTCATAAGTCAGGCTTTTTGCATTTATTGCACGGTACCAGAATTCGGCATATTTTTCCATTCCGTATTTCTGCTGGATAAAAGCGGCAAAAGGTCCGCCAAAGCCGTAAGATGCCGATGCCGAAGGAAACTTGTCCCTTGCGCCTGACACATCCTGCGCCGAAGGAAATTTGCCCGAAAGTTTTGCCTGGCGCGACATATGAAGGTAAAAAGGATCGTTAAGCCGCCCTTCCCCGCCGGAACTTTCCATAGAAACAGCAGCCCCTTCCTTAAAAAGAGTCGTCATAATAATAGCCGAGCCTGGATTAAAAATATCGCCGAACACAGAATCTATAACTTTCCAGAACGGATTGCGCATATTTATAGAAACAGCATGGGTCAGTTCATGCGTAAAAGTTCCAAGAAGCGGCTCAGAAAAAACAGCCATACTTTCATCAGAAACAGCATCAAAAAGAACAATATGATTGTAGTGTCCGTTTGAAAAATAAGCGTTGTAAGCGTCAGTGTCAGGAGTAATTACAACCGGCATGCGGAAGTCAGGCTCTTTTCCGTAAGATGCACAGATTTTTTCATAAATTGAATCGGCTTTGTCAAAAAGTTCCCGGGCTGAATTTTCACTTTCTACAGGATAGATAATGTCAAACCACTTTGTAGAAGCGATCCGTATTTTAGAATGCGAAGGCATACCTGCGGCAGAAACAAAACACAAAACAAAAGACAGCAGAAGTGCAAAAACAAAAACTCTTCTCATAAATCTCTCCAGAAAAATGCCGCCCGGATACCCGGACAGCACAAAATATATTGAATCGGACCGCAGCTTTGCTTGAACAGTCCGGAAGCATAAAAAAAAGGTATCCAACCGGATACCTTTTTTTTATGAAAGGCGTCTAGCGGAATCGAACCGCTGCATAAAGGTTTTGCAGACCTCTCCCTTACCGCTTGGGTAAGACGCCATAAAGTATTAGTAGTATATAGAATATTACGAACTTTGTCCAGTATCCGAAGGCTCATTTTCGGAAATTTTTGCTATTCTTTCCTTAAAAACAATTATCTCGCCAAGAATTCCGCAGGCTAGAGAAACTGCCACCATATATAATTCCATGGGAACCGCAAAAGGCAGTGCTTCCAGAACAAAAGCCGCTACAATGCTGCCCTTGTACGAAACCGGTGCGCGCGGTACATCAAGAGAAGAGCCGGCGCGGGCCTTTTTAAGGCGGGATATGCGTATTATATAGAAGAAAAATACAAAAATAAAAACTGCCGCGCCCGCAATACACATAATTAAAGGTAAACTCATTTTGTCTCCAGCCACTTCAACAGTGTGTTTTTTGCAGAAACAAATGCCAGCGGTATTTTTTCTACATCTTCCGCAGATTTTACACCAACCCATTCAAATCCGCTCACTTCGGACTCTTCGGCCTTAAGCTGTGCCCCAGCCGGAAGATCTGCGGTAAAAAACATATCGCAGGTTTTATAGACGACATCTTTGTAGATATATGTATTCGGGTAACTGCATATGTATTTTACAGAAAGCGGCCTTACACCTATTTCTTCAAAACACTCGCGCACGGCAGCATTTTCACCGCTTTCATCAGGTTCACAGAATCCGCCGGGAAAAGCCAAAAAACCTTTTCTTGGTTCCTTTGCACGTTTTTCAAATAAAAGCTCACCCTTTTTATTCTGTATAAGAAGTCCTACAGCCGCAGCGGTATTGTTGTAAAGTTCAAAACCGCAGTCAGGGCAAACCCACTTGCGCCCGCTGTTTTTTGTACATATATTTTTTGAGCCGCATTCAGGACAAAAATTGAATTTATTGTCTTTCATATATCCTCCAAATAATTTACTGTATCAAATTATCTACAAACACTTCCTGAGCCTTCAAAGGATTTCTTTCGTCAGTAGAGAAGTAATCTTGCATAACAGAATAAATTTTGTCATATTCAATATGTTCTTCAATAAGTTTTTTTAGATTGTCAGTTTCAAGGCTTGCTATAAGAAGTTTTTTTACAAATTGGTTAGTATCTGTAACTGAGAAGTAATTCATATTTCTACGGCTAAAGAAGTCATTGATTACATTTGGATTAAGATATGGAGTTATAAAAAGTCCATAAGCAGTCTTACTCTTGTTTGCAAGACAATATTCCCCCACGTGACGGGAAACTGGCTCCATTTCCATTCTTCTTTGGTTCTGTCTGTCAGCCAATGTTGCTTCAATCAAGAGAGTATGTTCAGGATAGTTCTCTGATTCAGGATATTCCCAAACAATATCTGCTTCTCCACCACCCGCATGAGTTTTTGGAAGTAAATCACCATCGAGAGAAAGATTCATAAATCGCAAAACGTCTCCTGTTCTGCCGTTAAGTTTATACCAAATTATTCCAAGAATATACTCAAAGGATGTTGGACCGTCAGAATTTGAAGAAACAAACTGCTTTATTTTTTCATCATGTTCATCATCTGATGTCTCACGAAGTTTGAACTCATCCAATATTTGCAAAAGTACCGCATCTGTAAACTTTTCATCTACAAGTTTATTAAAACGTGCATACTTCTTTTTATCAAGAATAATTTGAATAGATTTTCTGTCATAAACTTCTGAACCAACTTCTTTAGCAACATTCCTATAAAAGAGTTCTGAATCAATTTCAAATACAGAAGCTATATCCTTTAATTCTACAGATTTATAAAGCAAATCTGAATCAGAAAAAGAAATAGCCTTAAATGAATCATTGACCATTGAAAAATAAATCTTCGGCAATGTATCAAATTTTATTGTCTGGTCTTCTGTAATTAGACAATCGCTCATTGTAAAATAGCGCAGATTCAAATCCCCGTAATCTTCCAGATTATTAAGAGTTTTAGAAACATGACAAACCTTGAAAAATAGTTCCCTGAAAGATTCTTCACTTTTTACCGATTTTAGAACTTCTGGCCGAAAAGTATTCTTGCCACCATTAATTATATTTTTAGTTGTGCAATAAAGAATCTGGCGAATTGTTGTCTTCGTGGTTTTACAATCAGAGATAGACTTATCCAAAATTTTCATACTCTTTTCAGAGAAATCATTGCCCATCAATACCCTATGTAAGGCCTTGAAGAATGAAAAAAAAGGTTTAGAATACATTGGACTTTTGCGATTCATCATGATTGTAATAATCAAATCTTCCGTTACAGAATCAGCATCCAATAATAGATCATGGGCTTGCTTATAAGAATTATGAGAGAGTAAGATTTCATAAATTGTTTGATTGATATCACATTCACCTTTTCTGAAATCCTTGATTTTCCCTATTACATTCTTGTATGAGGCTTCATCAGAAATTAAAGGTAAAAGATACACAAACTCTTCATCTGTCAAATACTTTAGTTCATTCAAAACTCTGGCAAGAATTATAAAAGGCCTTACTTTTGAAGTGCCAACATCTACAGAAGTTTTAATAAGCTGCTTTAAATACAAAAAACTATCGGAGTCAATCTGAAGAATGTTATCACCCTTAAAATTATTGCTTTTTGATATTAACAGGAGTTCTTCACCTACTTCTGTTAATTTTCTTGTTTCTCTATCTACAACACCTATATCACAAAGTCCTGAAGTCTTTTCTCTGGCATCTTTAGCTGGACGTGATGCATTCCCGACTGTAAAATCATTTGTCCAAAGATGTTTATAATAAGCTTGTTGAAGAAATTCATTTGCTTTCCATTTTTGATTAACAAACTCAGGCTTTCTCCAAAATTCATCAAGCAATTCAAGTTGGCATTCAGTCTTTTTATTTAATTCCTTTGTTCTAAAACTTGTTGAACCTATAGCCCAACTAATTCCCTCATAAGCAATTGTATTAGTCATTCTCATCCTCTTAATAATTTGTAATCAAAACTTCGTCGGCAAAACCTTTGTCTTTTTTATGGTAATTTGAATTATGGTAGTCAGCATTAATTTTGTGACACTCGAAGCCTGTTTTGTTTATCCAGTCTTTAAGAATAGTATTTTCACGACCATTGGATACTAAAACATTTGAAAGTGCAAATTTAATTCGTCTGGAATTCAGGTTTTCAAGATATCCCAGTAAAGAATTTTCATCTTCATTAGTCCATCCGTTTTTTTCATTATATGTGGCCGTTGTAATTAAATAAGGCGGGTCTGCATAAACAAAAGAGTTTTCAGGAAGTGATTTGCAATCTATTTTTTCAAAGGATTTGTTTGAAAATTTTATCTTTCTTTCATTCAGTGAATCTGCGAAGAGATCCAGTTTTATCCGCATTTTTTTATTGAAATCACGTTTACCAACAGGAAGATTATATTGACCTTCTGAATTGAACCGTATTTGATTGTTAAAAGAATAAACCAAGAGAGTAAAGAAAAGATAGTTGTAATTCTCATCTATCTTGGCAGATGAATTAAAATCTTCCCTAAGTTTCATGAATATTTCTTTATTATAAGGTCCCAACCCCGAAGACGAATTGCAGTTATAAAAGTCATAACTATGCAAAGCTGAATTTGAAAGTCCATACTGCGAAATTACGGAATCAACAGCTTGTGAAAACTTTTTACAGCCATCAGTCTTAATCTTTTTCAATAATCCGATTAAATGAGATTCTCTATCATTGCAGATATAGTTATCAGCTTTTACGTTTACGGTAACATTGCAACCACCACAAAAAATATCAACGAAAGTAGAGATTTGTTCAGGAAAAAGAGGAAGAATTTGTGGAAGTAACTTATACTTTCCGCCGGTGTAATTCAAAGGAGAAGCTATCAGATTCAACGGCACTTGCATAGAAAAAGTCTCTCCTGATTGTCACTTCTGTCAGACTTTCCGGTTGTAAAGGCCTTGTAATCTTCGGTAAAAATTAAGACATCTCCGCGAGTATTCAGAGAATCAAGTATTTCTTTATCTGAAATACGGGCATTGGAACGGTCGTTTCCTTTATTTTCCATGTTATTGTAGGAAACAAGTATATATTGGGCATCCAAGTTACTTATTAAATCATTAAAAGCTTTTGGAGCCGAACGAGTACAATAATCACTTTTCAAAGCAGAACGATCCATCTTTCGGGCAACACCAAAAACTTCTGGCTTCTGCCATCGAGCAACATTTTCAACCAAATGATAAGCGTCACAGTACTGTCGTGAATTATATGGCGGATCAAGATAAACCAAACCGCTCTTTATATTTTTTGCCAGTTCGTTAGAATCTTCATTATAGCAGCGATTATTTTTATTGAGTCCCTTCTGAGCAGAAAGCATACGCATTTCCAGAACTTGATTAGAAAGGTCTATATTTTTGCGATAAGCGTCATAGTGTCCACATGTATTTGCAATTCTATCCATCGCATAAAGTAATGAGGTAATCAGAATCGCATATTCACGGTTATTTATATCATTTACATTTTTTCTGTTTTCAATATCCTGACGGATATGACCAATTTTAGAACAAACTTGACGAGAAAAATATGTATCAGAGAAATACTGTGTCATATAATTCTCGTCATACTCTTCCAGAGAGTTATAGTCACAAATCAATTTTACAAGTTTTGATGTATCATAATCTTCAGGAGAGAACCATGCTGTATTGGAAATATAATTGCTGAATAAAATATCATTTGTATTTAACTGTTTATTGGTAAAAGCGGAAGAAACAGCTCCAGTCCCTGCAAATATATCAGTAAATACGTCAAAATCAAAGCAATTCTCTTTTATTACTCCGGTAATAAAGGGGAGAAGCTTGTATTTATTGCCAAGATAACGACGGTTATTAATTTTTGTAAACTGGACATCCATAACCTAATACTATACACTCTTTTCAAAAAAAAATTAAGTAGGCAATTTTTATATCTGTTATTATAACACACTACAGTGCCAGGAAGTGGCACTATACTACATTTACAAAACAAAGTCTTTGTACACGCTGCGTTTTTGCACACGGATCTTCCTGTACATATAGGTGTAAACGAATATTTTTTGAATATCGGTTGAAAATAAAGGCAAAAAAATGTATATTTTTTGTATAGGAATCAAAAGGTCTGCGCTGTCGCATGGACATGAAAACAGAAAGGCTACGTTGTAAAAACTTCTGTTTCATTTTTGATTCCCGCCATCATAGGAGTAGTTGTATGACTATCAATGACATCAAGCACCCAAAAATCAAGGCTTGGATTGAAGAATGTGTCGCTATGTGCGAACCTGACGAGGTTTACGTTTGCGACGGATCTACGGCTGAATATGACCGCCTGATGAAAAAATGCGTTGACGCAGGACTCGCAACTCCGCTTGCCAAGAAGCCTAACAGTTTCCTGTTCCGCTCACTGCCTTCTGATGTTGCACGTGTTGAATCACGCACATTCATCTCTTCTGTAAAAGAAGAAGATGCTGGTCCTACAAACCACTGGATTGACCCGAAAGAGCTTAAGGCCACAATGAAAGGCCTCTACAAGGGCTGTATGCACGGCCGCACAATGTACGTCATTCCTTTCTGCATGGGACCACTCGGATCACCAATTTCAAAGAACGGAATCGAGCTTACAGACTCTGAGTACGTTGTTCTTAACATGGACATCATGACACGCGCTGGATCAAAGGTTCTTGACATTTTCAATGCAGACCCCAACGCAGAATTCGTACCGTGTCTCCACTCTGTAGGAAAGCCGCTCAACAACGGTGAAAAAGACAACGGAGTCTGGCCTTGCGCTGATGTTGAACACAAGTATATCAGCCAGTTCCCCGAAGAACGCCTCATCTGGTCTTACGGATCAGGATACGGCGGAAACGCTCTTCTCGGAAAGAAGTGTTTTGCTCTTCGTATTGCTACTGTTCTTGCACGCGATGAAGGATGGCTTGCAGAACACATGCTTATTCTTAAGCTCACAAACCCACAGGGCGAAGTCAAGTACGTTACAGGCGCATTCCCGTCTGCATGCGGTAAGACAAACCTCGCTATGCTTATTCCAACAATCCCTGGCTGGAAGGTCGAAACTGTCGGTGACGACATTGCATGGATGAAGTTCGGTGAAGACGGACGTCTTTATGCAATCAACCCCGAAGCCGGATTCTTTGGTGTTGCTCCGGGAACTTCAGCAGAGTCAAACAAGAACGCTCTTATTTCTGCAGAAAAGAACACAATCTTTACAAACTGTGCACTTACAGAAGACGGAGACGTCTGGTGGGAAGGAATCGGTTACCCTGCAAAGGGCAAGCTTGTTGACTGGAAGGGAAACACACGCGATCCATTCCCCAAGGACAAGGCTCCAAAGGGCGAAGAAATGGCTCATCCTAACGCACGCTTTACAGCACCTGCAAAACAGTGTCCGTGTATCGCAAAAGAATGGGAAGATCCAAAGGGTGTTCCTATCAGTGCAATTCTCTTTGGAGGACGCCGCCCTTCAACAGTTCCTCTCGTACACCAGGCACGCAACTGGAACCACGGTGTATTCCTTGGATCAATCGTTGGATCAGAAATCACTGCTGCATCTACAATCGATGCATCACAGGTTGGAAAGATTCGCCGCGACCCGTTCGCAATTCTTCCTTTCTGCGGATACAACATGGGCGACTACTTCGCACACTGGATCAGCGTAGGAAAGAGCGCAAAGGATCAGGACAAGCTTCCTAAGATCTTCTACGTTAACTGGTTCCGCAAGGACGAAAACAACGACAAGCTCCCCGGCGGATTCATGTGGCCAGGATACGGTGACAACAGCCGCGTTCTTGCATGGATTTTTGACCGCTGTGACGGAAAAGACAACTTCGTTGACACACCAATCGGATATATGCCAAAAGAAGGTTCTCTTAACCTTGACGGACTTGCAGAAGTTTACAAGGAACAGATTCCTGCAATCACAAAGGTTGACAAGGAAGGCTGGCTCAAGGAATGCAAAGACATCCGCGAAAACCACTATCCAAAATTCGGCAAACACCTTCCAAAAGAATTGGCTGCCTGCTTGGATGATTTGGAAAGCCGCTTGAACAAGGCGTAACAACCTTGCTAGTTTGCCGAAAGGCAAACTAGGTAAGCAAGCCGCAAGGCTTGCGACACTAACGGAGCGAAAGAAGCCCTGCATTTTTGCAGGGCTTTTCTATATTAACAGTGAAAAAGCTCCTGAAACCTTCTTTACAAAACAGGAGCTTCAGGAGAAAAATTACCTTAAAAGCCTAAATACGGACTTTCTTTTGCAACTTTTCCCGGCGCTGCGGTTGCAAGACCTGTTTTTACAAGAACAACAAGAGCCGCATCATCAGAGCCGTGTGCAGAAACAGAAATGCTTCCGCCATTCGCACTTACAGTATCACCGGAAATTATATCCACATACTCACCGGAAAGAACACCTGTCCAGCTGTGTGCTCCGGCACCGACTCCGACAAGCGCGTAAGAATCTACAGATTCGCCGGTTATTTTATTCGTTCCTGTGTAGCGCCGCTTATAACCTGCCCAACCGCCGGTATGTCCTTCTGTTGAATACTGCCCCATCTGCAAAGCCGGAACTGCCAGTCGGATTCTATTCAAGTCACGCAAATGCTTAGAAAGCTCACTGCTTAAAGTTGTTGCAACTTCGCCGCTAGCTGTATATTCTCCAAAGTCAGTTGCACTAACAGAACCTTCGAGGTGTTCTCCGTAATATGAACGTCCTGTTTTTTCAAGCGACATATTTACGCCATTACCGCCACCGCCCGGCCAGTCATTTGGTTTTCCTGCGGCAAAGCGAATTTCCGAACCATAATAAACGATTGGAATTCCACGGAATGTAAAGAGCATTGACCAAGCACCGGCAAAATCGCCCTTCCAACGTGTTTCACCTTTATTCGGACCGTAATCATGGCTATCTGTATACCAAGTAAGATATGTTGAATCCCAATAAGCATCAGAATTACTAAGCGCACGCCCATAAGCACCGCCGACACCATCACAGAAACCGTTATGGCTAATAATATCAATTGCAGAAACTACATAATCACTTTCCGGAACAGCTTTATGAGCCTTGTTGATTGCTCTGTATTCATTTCCGTTAAGCAAATGGTTATTGCTTGCTCCGCTGCCGGCCAAAGGACCGGAAACTGTATTATCCCAAACGTAATTGCTCTGTCTAAGTTGTTCAGGTTTATCGCTTAAATTATTAACAAAGTTTCCGACTTCACCAAAGATAAAGAAATCCGCACCACCGCGAGCCTCTTTTGCTTTTGGGGTAGCCGCTTCTTCAAAGCGACCTGTTCCATTTCTTTTTCATAAGCTCCCTTGGCATAAGCGACATCACTTTTTGCCCGGAGCATTTTATCTTTCGCCAGTTTCTTCATAACCTCTGCAAGATCAGCGT
>OQVL01000102.1_pt1 | contig 33983 bp, 28 predicted proteins | sample 1691501 | NCBI WGS metagenome assembly OQVL01 (sample SAMN03418253, study PRJEB22391) | human gut metagenome | biome: human-gut; feature: organic feature; material: feces | host: Homo sapiens | place: Tanzania | collected 2013-01 | reverse complement strand
GACAGAGCCGATGACAGAACAGAATCCGCTTCGCAGAATCAAGGACAGCGATAAGCTGCTCATAACCCCGCACATTGCCTGGGCGAGCGTGGAAGCCCGCACAAGGCTGATGGGGATTATTTTAGAGCAGGTCAAAGAGTATTTTGAAATTGCCGACAAGTAAATAGCTGCTGTGTGGCACAGCCTTTTGGGCAGCGGGCGCAGCTTACGGAAAAAGAATCAGCTTGGAATGGAGACATCAAGACCGCTGTGGAACGAATTATTTCCATAGTCGGCAAGGAATGCCTGTTTCAATTGGTTCTTTTTTTGCGTGTCGTCTGCGGCGAGTAATTCCTCCAGAGAAAGAATCCGCTTCCGGTAAAGCTCCATCGCCTTTTCGTAGAGTTCAAAAAAGCTCTCGTGTGAGACAAGCGTGGAATCCCAGGGGTTTGTCCAGCGTGCATGGCGCAGATTAAACGGGTCCGTGCGGAATGCAAGACAGTCGCTTAAGATAAGCGGGGAAAACAGCGGGTAGCCTAACGTATGCTTTTCCAAAAGCCGCACGGCAGCTTTTTTCTGCCCGGTGTTATCGTGCATAAGATACAGGGTGAACGGCATGACGTAAAGGCTTGCATAGATAGCGGCATAGGTGACGTGCAGCCTTGGAAATGCTTTTGCGTAGGCGTGGTGAAGCATTTCTGCAATGACGCGCGTCTGGCGCGGTGTGAGCCGTATCGTATTCTCGTGGTAAAAATCAGACGGATTTTTACCGAGCTTTACATAGAGCAGGGAGCGGTCAATGTCCATTTCCAGATAGGAATGTCTGGAAAAGTAGGCGTTTTCCCTGCCGTGATAGTGGGTTCTGGCATAGACATACGGATGGCAGATGGTGTCTAAGGTGTAGTGACCTAAAAACCCGGTGAGGTAGGCAGCTGCAATTTTATAGTCGGCATCGGAGGAAAAGGATTCTGCGGATTCCATAAGAGCTTTAAAAAAGGCGCCGGAGGCTTTGGTGTGTGCCAGTGAGCCGAGATTTTTGCGCGGCAGCAGGTAGGACGGCAGAAAGTAAAAGAACAAGTCCGGTCCCTGTAAGCCAAGAGAGAAAGCAGCCTTATTTTGATACAGATTGTGTTTATAAGCATCCGGGGCAAGTGAGTGATAGGTTTCAAGTCCCCAGAGATAATGTGTGATAGGCGGCCTTGGCGGCCGCCAAGTCATTCGTTCCGATATTCAGCTGCGCAAACGGACGGTACAGCTTGACGGTTTCGGTGGTGTTACCGGTCACGGTGATGTCCTGAGCGGCGTAGAAAGCATCGAGTTTCTCTTCGTTTGCCTTCACTCCTTCATAATTGGCGCTTACCGTGTAGTCGGCGGTGTTGAAGGTGTAAGGCGAACCTTCGGCAGCTGCCCAGCATACAACTTTGTATGTCTTGCCGGCTGCAAGTTGTACATTCACCTGCTTGGTCAGGTTGATGTCGGTGTTGAGGACGGCATCACCGTTAAATACGGGCAGGGCCGTCTCGCCGTCCAAGACAAGCATCGTAAGCTTCTGAGCTGTGCTGCCGTCACCGAACGCACGCGATTGGATACCATCGGGAAGGGTTACCGACAGCGTGACTGCGCTTTCGCCCGTCACGGGTGCCACTTCCTCCGAGGAGCAGGACGTACCTGCAAACATCATTGCCACAAGTGCAAGTGATGAGAAAAAGTACTTTTTCATAATCGTTTGATTAATTGTGATTTATTCTAATATTTATTTTGTATATTTTCTATATTTGAGGGCCGGTCTTATTATCTCGCCGAAATTCAACGATACTCATAGTTGTATTCGCCGTCGAAGTCGGCGTCTATAGACACTCCGCCTTCGGCCTTAACGGTCAAGAATTTACCACGGACAATAGTAACCTTATTGCGTACCAATGGAACGGATATCGGCTGGCTGCGAGACAGCAATGTGCCGTCGCGGTCGTATATCTCCACGGATACCGTGACGGAAGATTCATGCCCGTTGACAAAGACATAGTCAAAGCCAAGTTCGGCATTGTCCTTGTCCAGCTGGGTCATGCGCCCCTCAAAAGTCAATCCGGTCCATGCATCGGCCGGACGATTGGTAAACATATTGAACGAACAAGGCACAAATCCCGAATAGCGGAACAGCACGCGGTAGTCGCCGGTATTGATGCGTCCGTAGGCGTCCTGTGTCGATGACGAATCCGTAGGACCTTTGCTGTCAGAGCCCTTGCTGCCGCCAGTCTCGGCGTCTTTGTCATTTTCGGCTTCGGCGGCATTGGGGTCGGCATCTCCGCGTGCGGCAGCTCGTCGTGCTTCTTCTTCAAGAAACTTGACCACGTCCGTGGCTTGGAACTTGAACTTGGCCATGGGGCGCTTCATCTCAACAACGATGCGGTTGGACACTCCGCTGCCGGTGGTGTTATTGATATACTCTGTATTGGCATATATCTCTGCAACCTGCTCGCCTCTAAAGCCGTCGCGTGCATCGGTATTGCCGATGTAACCTTCGCGCTTGGTCAAGATGATTTCTTCAAAATCGGAAGGGTCGTAATGGAGGTTGTCCTCGGTGCCGGCGGCCACGTAGTCAGCCCATACCAGGAAGCGGTAGTTGCCGGCAGGCAACTTGAGAGGCACCGTGTAATTGAGGTCGGTAATATCACTCTTGGTGAAGACGTAGCTGGCTATGGCGCTGCGTCCGCCGCGATTGTTGTTGCGACTTTCATCGACAACGGGATAAACATTGACGACATAACGTATGTCGTATGACAAGCCGTCCACATCACGGCTCAAATAATCGACATACTTATAGAAGTCCATATTCATATTGCCGGTGAAATCAAGCACAAGTTCGACATCCGTGCCCTCGCCCTGTTCGGGAAATTCGTGGACATCGCACGAGGCCATCATCACGGCCAAAGCCGCAATCACAAAAGCTATTGTGTTTCTCAGCTTTTTCATCGTCTGTTACGCTTTATATCAAAACGGTAGGCTATGGTCACAGCGACATTATCCACTCCGAAGAATGTGCGACGCCGCTCGTCCACGACAAGTCCGTTGTGATAATTATGGAACACATCGTAATGCAGCCTATAGACACCGATGCCGGCGGTCAGTTCCAGCCACCAATGCCGATCTTTAGACAAAGCCGTACGCCACCCGCCACCGATGCCTCCGCCCAAGGCCGGGGTACTGCCGTTGTGGTCTTGATAGCGCCACTCGCCGTTCTTGGCATAGTTGTAGTATGCCAAGCCGAGGTGCACCCCGGCATACACGTGTTCGTTGAACCAATAGCGTATTTCGGGCTGTACCACAAAGGTGCGGTATTTGCGCGTACCCTTAAAGTAATTCCACGCGCTGTAATACAGCGGCAGTGTCACGCTCCACCGGTCGTTCCATTGATATTCGGCTGCTATATTGGTCATTATCAAGCCCCACCCCACAAGATTGGTCTTGACAAAGATATTCTGTAATGTATCGGAATCCAGCGGTTCGACCACCGGGGCAGGCTCCGGTTCGGGTTCGGGTTCGAGGATTGGCTCCGGCTCGGGAACAGGCTCCGGCTCGGGCAGAGTATCGAACGACATAGCCGGACGCGTGGCAAGACGTCCCACTTCGGGTGCCGGGGTGATACGACGCGTAATAAATACCGCCGTAGCCAGACGCATACGTGGGAATATGGCTCGCTGCAAACGATGCCAGGCATCCGTACCGCGACTACGTTCTATGGCCTTGGCTCGTCCGTCAATAGTGGCGCTGTTGCCGTAGCGCACCATAGTGCTGTCGGCACGCAGAGCCGCAATAATGCTATCCTTGTCCTCAATGTTCGAGTTGCGCACCATCATTTCCATCTGATCCCAAGGAATGTATGAGTCCATGGTATAGCGCACTATGCTATCAGGAACAGAGAGCTGCTCGTCTATAAGTGCTCGCAAGGCATCACAGCGCTGTCGCGCCAGGCGCTTATTCAATTGGTAACTGCCTTCGGGAGAGGCATATCCACCCAAGGAGAGAGACGTCAACCGATAGTTGGAATCACGCGCCACATCCGCCGCCAGCTGTCGCAGCTGTCGTACACCTTGCGCATTGTTGCGAAAAGTAGTGTCAATTGTGGCCTTGCCCGCGCGAAACTCTATGGCAACGCCTCTCATATCTTGTTGCCCGCGGCATACCAACGCCACAAGCATCATTGTGAATACGGTAAACAATCGAATTGATGTAACCATACTATATCGTTTTGGTTTTATCGTCTTTGTCTGTTTTGAGTCGATGTCAGTGCCTATATATTACCTAAGAATGCTGACAAGAATCTGTTTTTTTGTTATTCACGTATCTATATTATTGTTTTTCAATCTTTCTTTTCCACAACGACCTTCATCGTCGTATGTAAGGCGATACTACCGCATCGGGACTCCTATTGCTCGTTCTCACTCACCGGCCGCAGTCAATGCCATATGATTCGGCTATTGCAACTCGACTCGCCTCGACGACTGCTATTGTCCGACCTTCGTCTGCCATTGGCAGCGATGTTACGTTTGGAGTACCATACCGGGGTTTAAAAGTAATTCGCTTTTATCGCTATTACGTTAAACTCTGTGGACATGTATCCATTTTCGTAATCAGTTGACTAACAAATATTTTGTATTGGAAGCACAGATTTATCTGTCGCTGATCAATAATTTGTCGGTGTGACTGACAATATATTAAGGCGTTTGCAGCTTTTTAACGCCTTGGATAAGCTTCTTTGTTCGTTTTTTTACACCTGCAAATTTATGCATATATTCTTAAACTTTTACCTCCCCCCGTGTTAATTTGTGTTAAACATGGCTTTTTCTTGCAGACTATATAACCACAAGTGCCGTTTATTGCGCACTTCGACATCTTTCACATTATTAAATTTAACAAAATCTTCGACATTAGTCAATAGATGGTTGTAGGTCAATACATTCCGACTTCGACAGCAGCTTCAGACATAAATTTGTTTTCGGCATGCAATCAGCTATTATTTTGAAAATTTGAAAATCTGTTTTTAGGGAACACCCTGTCAAGGCAAAAAAACGTAGTGCGACCCCATCCCAAACGCCACTGTAGAGACGTAAAACATTGCACCCCCGCCTTCGTCATCCCATCAACCACCATCGATCACGGACACATCGTAAAAAAACTTCAATAGCGCGGACGTGATATATCACTACTACCAACCCTGTGCTCAATATGAATACACAATAAATTCTCATCTTTTTATTCCGGACATACCGCCCCTTATCCGACATACATACAACCACCCTGAAAAAATGCATGCGCAAGTACCCGACATTTGACAAATTTTCATTACCTTTGCCCCCAAAAAGTGGGCTTGCCGCGTCTTCGCGGCCCTAAGCCCATGTTTAAACGTGTAAAAATTAGCATTTTACTATATGACACTGTTATCCATCTTCGGAATCACGAACAACGCGCTGTTGGCCGTCACCGCCGCCCTCACCGGCGTTGCACTGGTGGCACTGGCAATGTGGATTGCCGGACTTATCTCGCCGCGGTCTTTCAACCCGCAAAAGAGCGAGCCATACGAATGCGGCATCCCCACACGCGGCGAATCCATGGCCCAATTCCACGTGGGCTACTATCTCTTCGCCATCCTGTTTTTGATGTTTGACGTTGAAACCGTCTTCTTGTTCCCCTGGGCCGCCACCATGCGTTCCATGGGCACAGCAAGCATCACCGCAATCGCAGTATTCTTCGGCATTTTGGTGCTGGGCCTTGCTTACGCCTGGCGGAAAGGAGCTCTTACATGGAAAAAGTAACGACAAAAAGCATGCCCTACGAGGCATTCAAGGACAACGAATACATCGAGAAGCTCGTACAGGAGCTTCGCGAATCGGGCACCAACGTCATCGTCGGAGCCTTTGACAAACTCATCAACTGGGGGCGTTCCAACTCCATCTGGCCGCTCACCTTCGCCACCAGTTGCTGCGGCATTGAATTTGTGTCGCTCGGAGCGGCGCGCTTTGACATGGCACGCTTTGGCTGGGAAGTGGCACGTGCCTCACCACGTCAAGCCGACTTCATGATGGTGGCCGGCACCATCGTCAATCGTATGGTGCCCGTATTCCGACGCCTCTACGACCAACTGGCCGAGCCCAAATACGTCATTGCCTGTGGCAGCTGTGCCATCTCAGGCGGACCATTCCGCAAAAGCTACCACGTAGCCAAAGGCATCGAAGAAATCGTACCCGTAGACGTATTCGTCCCCGGATGTCCTCCACGCCCCGAGGCAATGATCTACGGCATCATGCAGCTGTCCCGCAAGATTAAGGTCGAAAGATTCTTCGGCGGCGTCAACCGTCAGGAGAAACGCAATAAATTCCTTGACGAGCACCCCGTAGACGCTTAAGACGCGCGCACAAGCCTCAACACCGAACATATCACAAAGCACATATATACATTATGACAGATATGCAGGGCAAGATAGCCCAACTATTTCCACAAGCGACCTTTGAAACCGTGGACAACGTCCTGACGGTAACAATCGGCGATGCACAACTGCACGCCCTGGCACAGACGCTCCGCGATGACGATTCTTTCGCCATGGACTACCTCGTCACCATCGTCGGAATGGACTGGAAAGACAGCCTCGGATGCGTATACTACCTGATGTCAACGCGCCACAACAACATGATAGCCATCAAGGCCTCCACCACAGACCGCGAAAAGCCTATGCTGCACTCCGTTGCCGACCTGTGGCACATCGCCGGGCTGTACGAACGCGAGGTCTACGACTTCTTCGGCATCATATTCATCGGCAACCCCGATATGCGTCGGCTCTTCCTCAGCATAGACTGGCACGGATACCCCCTGCGCAAAGACTACGACATGGACCCCGCATTCAACCGCGTATCCATCGAAAACGAACGCCAAAGCGATGACACCAACGTATACGTAGAAGACGCCGAAGGCAATGTCACCCGCCAAAGCGCCCACATATTCGAGCCCGGAGACTTCGTAGTCAACATCGGCCCGCAACACCCCGCCACCCACGGCGTGCTGCGCTTCCGCACAGCAGTCGATGGCGAGACCATCAAAAAAATAGACGTCTACATGGGATACATCCATCGCGGCGTCGAAAAACTCTGCGAAGACCTTACCTACCCGCAGACACTCCACTACATGGACCGTCTCGACTACTTCGCAGCACACAACTACCACCACGGCCTGTGCATGACCTACGAAAAAGCCGCCGGCATCGAAGTTCCGCGTCGCGCTCAGGTTATTCGCGTGATTATGGACGAACTCTCGCGTATAGCCTCTCACTGCCTCTTCATCGGAACATACTGCATGGACCTCGGCGCCACCACGATGCTATTCTATACCCTGCGCGTACGCGAGCAGATACTCGACATCATGGAAAAAACTTGCGGCGCACGCATGACATTCAACTACGACTGCATCGGCGGAGTTATGCAAGACCTCGATACAGACTTCGTCAAAGACGTACACGCACTACTTGACGTACTGCCCGCCAACATCAAAGAATACAACAAACTGTTCACAGGCAACATCATCGCACGCAACCGCATGGAAGGCGTGGGCGTCCTCAGTCGCGAAGACGCAATATCCTACGGCGTTACAGGACCTGCCGGACGCGCCTCCGGATGGGCCTGCGACATGCGCAAACTCATGCCCTACAGCGTATACAACGAAGTCGAATTCGACGAAATCATCCGAGAAGAAGGCGACTCGATGGCACGCTTCAAGGCACGTATCTCCGAGATGGAACAAAGCGCACGCATCATCAGCCAGCTCATTGACAGCATACCCGAAGGCGAATACTGCGCCAAAGTGCCCAAAGTCATCAAACTACCCAAAGGCTCATGGTTTACACTCGTCGAAGGATGCCGCGGCGCCTTCGGCATATACCTCGAAAGCGATGGCTCCACCAAACCCTACCGCCTCAAGATTGCCCCGCCATGCCTCCCCTTGGCCGGCGTTGTCGACCATATCACACGCGGCGACAAGATAGCCGACCTCATCACCATCGGAGGCTCGCTGGACTACATCGTCCCGGACATGGATCGATGACACACTGCGCCTACAACACTTAGCTAACTATCGAACACAACCATATCTCACAAATGCAAGATTTCGACTTTTCGGTAATCACCGACTGGATACACAACTTCCTCGTTGCAACCCTCGGGGCGCCGCAATGGCTCGCCGTTACCATCGAATGTCTCGCCATCGGCGTCGGCCTGTTGCTGCTGTACGCACTGCTGGCGCTGTTCTACATATACTTCGAGCGCAAAGTCTGCGCATTCTTCCAGTGCCGTCTCGGCCCAAACCGCGTAGGCCCTTGGGGACTGCTGCAAAGCTTCGCCGATATGTTCAAAATCCTCATTAAGGAACTTATCGAACTGAAACACATCGACAAATTCCTCTTCGCATTGGCGCCGTATCTGGTCATCATTGCCTCGATGCTCTCCTTTGCGGTGCTTCCCTGGGGACACGGACTGCAAATCATCGACTTCAACATCGGCATATTCTTCCTGCTGGCCGTATCTTCCATAGGCGTGCTGGGCATCCTGCTGGCAGGATGGTCCTCCAACAACAAGTTCACACTTATCGGCGCCCTACGTTCAGGTGCACAAATGATTAGCTACGAGCTTTCCATAGGACTGAGCGTCATCACCATGGTGTGCCTCGCCGGAACAATGAGCGTCACCGGCATCGTCGAGGAACAACGCCACCTTTGGTTTATATTCTCCGGACACGTTCCCGCAATCATAGCCTTCATCATATACATGATTGCCGGAACAGCCGAGACCAACCGCGGCCCGTTTGACCTTCCCGAAGCCGAGAGCGAACTTACCGCCGGATACCATACCGAATACTCCGGCATCCATTTCGGCTTCTTCTACCTGGCCGAATACCTCAACTTGTTCATCATCAGCGGCGTGGCCGCCCTGCTCTTCTTCGGTGGCTGGATGCCTTTGCACATCCCCGGATGGGACGCTTTCAACGGAGTGATGGACTACATACCCTCGGTAGTCTGGTTCTTTGCCAAAGCCATCACACTCTCCTTCATCATCATCTGGTTCAAATGGACATTCCCTCGTCTGCGCATCGACCACCTGCTCAGCCTCGAGTGGAAATACCTCCTTCCCATCAATATGTTCAACCTGGCACTGATGGTATGCATCATCACCCTGGGATGGACTCTCTAATCCGTCTATATACCGCCAAAACAACAATATACAATACCTCCAAAGGTTATGAGCCAACAATACGGTAAAATATCCCAAGTAATCGGTCCCGTCGTCGATGTAGTATTCGAAGGCGAGGGAGCCACCATTCCCGCCATATACAACGCACTGGCAATCACACGCGAAGACGGCAGCCGACTCATCCTCGAAGTCGAACAGCACATCGGCGAAGACACCGTGCGCTGCGTTGCTATGGAAAGCACCGACGGCCTGCAACGCGGCGTCAAAGTCGAAGACCTCGGACAACCCATAGCAGTGCCCACCGGCGACCAAATCAAAGGCCGACTGCTCAACGTCATAGGCGATGCCATCGACAACCTTCCCACCCTCGACCGCTCCAAGTTGCGTCCCATACACCAACCGGCGCCCGAATTTGAGGAGCTTACAATAGGCACGGAAATACTTTCCACGGGCATCAAAGTCATTGACCTACTCGAGCCATACAGCAAAGGCGGCAAGATCGGACTCTTCGGAGGCGCAGGCGTAGGCAAGACCGTGCTAATTATGGAGCTTATAAACAACATCGCCAAAGGACATGACGGGTTCTCTGTATTCACCGGCGTGGGCGAACGTACTCGCGAAGGCAACGACCTGCTCCGCGAAATGATCGAGTCCGGTGTAATGCGCTACGGCGACAAATTCAAAGAAGGCCTCGAAAAAGGCCAATGGAATCTTGCCGATGTAGACACCGAACACCTCAAAGACTCGCAAGCCACACTCGTGTTCGGCCAAATGAACGAACCGCCGGGCGCACGTCTGCGCGTAGCCCTGTCCGGCCTCACCGTAGCCGAACAATTCCGCGACCAAGCCGAAGGAGGTAAAGACGTACTGCTCTTTATCGACAACATTTTCCGCTTCACACAAGCCGGTTCGGAAGTATCCGCATTGCTCGGCCGCATGCCATCAGCCGTAGGCTATCAGCCCACGTTAGCATCCGAAATGGGTACACTGCAAGAGCGCATCACCTCCACCAAAAACGGCTCAATCACCTCGGTACAAGCCATATACGTCCCCGCCGACGACCTTACCGACCCCGCACCGGCAACTACGTTCTCGTTCCTGGACGCCACAACGGTACTTTCCCGTAAAATCGCAGAGCTGGGCATATACCCCGCCGTAGACCCCCTGGAGTCCACCTCTCGAATCCTCGACCCCAATGTCATAGGCGAAGAGCACTACAACACCGCACAAGCCGTCAAGCAACTCCTTCAGAAATACAACGAATTGCAAGACATCATCGCCATCCTCGGCGTTGACGAACTCTCCGACGAAGACAAACTCGTGGTAGCACGCGCACGACGCGCACAACGCTTCCTATCACAGCCCTTCCACGTAGCCGAACAATTCACCGGACTACCCGGCGTGATGGTACCTCTAAACGAAACCATCCGCGGCTTCAAGATGATACTCTCCGGCGAAATGGACCAATATCCCGAACAAGCCTTCCTCAACGTCGGCACCATAGACGAAGCCATAGAGAAAGGCAAACGCCTCCTTGCCGAAGTCAAATAAAACGCACTCGGATTAAGTACAACGTCCTACAGACACATCAAGACAATGACACTGAAGATAATATCCACAACAGAAATACTCTTCGAAGGCGAAGTCTCCATGGTCACGCTCCCCGGAGCCAAAGGCCGTTTCACCGTGCTGCACAACCACGCAGCTTTGGTGTCGACACTCGCCGCCGGTGACATTGTCTTTCGCAATGCCGACGGAAAAGAGACCGCCTACACCGTCTCCGGAGGCATCGCCGATGTAGACAACAACGTCATCAGCGTCTGCATTTACTGACCCCGAGCACGTAACATATCACGATTTCAACAATATACCCCACGCCAAGCACGCACATGAAACTGCTCACAAAAATACTGACGATACTCACGATGGTCTTCGCCGGAGCACTCAACGCCGCGGCCGCCCAAGAAAGCAGCCACGACAGCGAAGCGCTCAACCCCAAGGAAATCATCTTTGAGCACCTTGGCGACGGCTACGGGTGGGAAGTACCTTTCAACCACCACTACCGCATACCCCTGCCCATAATCGTGCACGGCACCGATGGATGGCACGTATTCTCATCGGCACGTGTCGCCAACGGCGCAACCTATCGGGACGGCGAAGCACTCTTCCGCATCGCCGGCAAAGACAGCCCCGACAAAGGCAAAGTCGTACAAATCGTCGACGGCAAAGAAATCAAGCCTCTCGACATCTCCGTCACCAAAAACGTCATGGCGCTCATACTGACCATCGCTCTGGTAGTCGGGCTGATGCTATGGCTGCGTTCATGGTACCGCCGCAACCCCAACAAAGCACCGCGGCGCGGCCTCGGCGCCATCGAGGCGCTCGTCATGTTCATCTACGACAGCGTCATCAAAAGCACTCTCAAAGACCGTGCCTCCAAATTCGCCCCATACCTGCTCACTGTGTTCTTCTTCATATTCCTGATGAACCTAATGGGCCTCATGGTAATCTTTCCCGGCGGAGCCAACCTCACCGGCAATATAGCCGTGACAATGGTACTGGCCACTCTCACATTCCTGGTGACAAACATCTTTGGCACAAAACACTACTGGAAAGAAATCTTTTGGCCCGACGTGCCGTTGTGGCTCAAATTCCCGCTGCCAATAATGCCGCTGATCGAAGTCTTCGGTATGTTCACTAAACCCGCGGCACTGACCGTGCGTCTTTTTGCCAATATGATGGGTGGACACATGATAGTGCTGGTGCTGACACTGCTGATATTCATTTTCTCGGCAGTCAACCCCATAGCCGGCGGAGCCACCACCATAGTCTCGGTACTATTCTCGGTATTTATGCTACTGATAGACGTCCTGGTGAGCTTCATTCAGGCATACGTCTTCACCATGCTCTCCACCATATTCATCTCCTTGGCACAAGAACGAGGACACGATGAAGCACACCGGACAGCAGACAAAGCTGCAGCGACACCCGCAGTGACACCCGCCACTGTCGCCCAAAACTAAACGGCACAAAAGAAACTTACACGAAATAATAAAAAAATACAATAACCACTTCAAAAAACACAAAACTATGTTTGGAATATTAGCAGCAGAAGCCCTCGTAGGGCTCGGAGCAAGTATCGGAGCAGCAATCGCCGCCATCGGCGCAGGTATCGGCATCGGCAAAATCGGCGCCGCAGCCATGGAAGCCATCGCCCGCCAGCCCGAATCTGCCGGCGACATCCGCTCGAACATGATCGTCATCGCAGCCCTCGTCGAAGGCGTGGCACTCTTCGCCGTCATCGTCTGCGTACTCGCATTGTTCGTCTAAGCATCATAGCACCGGACGCCACAGTCACACGGAAGCGCCGGCACACAAGCCGTGCCGGCGCCCCCGAAAGTGACGTCCCGACAACTACGGCAAAGCAACACAAAAAACAACAATCGACTATAACACCACGCCTAAATTACCGCTATGGAACTATTTACCCCCGACTTCGGACTCGTCTTCTGGATGTTCGTCGGATTTGCCATACTTTTCCTGATCCTATGGAAATTTGCATGGCCCACGATACTGAAAAGCGTTGACGAACGCGCCGACCTCATAAACAAGGGTGTGGAATATGCCCAAAATGCCAAAGAGCAACTGGACAACGCTCGCGCCGAAGCCGACAAATACATCGCACAGGCACGCACACAACAAGCCCAAATGCTCCGCGATGCCGACAAGATGAAAACACAACTCATCGAAGAAGCTCGCGCAGCCGCCGCCAAAGAAGCCCAAAAAGTGATGGACGCAGCCAAGCTCTCCATAGAGCAACAGCAAAAAGAAGCCCGGAAACAACTGCGCAACCAAGTCAGCGAAATCGCCCTCGAAATCGCCGGCAAAGTCGTCAAAGAAAACATGGCAAACCAAGCGGCTCAATCACGGCTTGTCAATACATACCTCGACCAAATCGAGAACAACAACTGACAATAAAACCACGCGCATCCGCCACACACCATTCGCGAGCCATACACCACAACCAACCAATATACGACAATGGACCAAGGACTACTGCCACGCCGCTACGCCAAAGCACTCTACAAATACGCCGTAGAGCGCGATGTCGCCGCACAGATGTACACCGTCATGGACACCCTCACCAAAGTCTATGACGACAACGCCTCATTGCAAGCGACAATCGCCAACCCCTTTGTCGACAACGCCCGCAAAGCCTCGATACTGGCCACAGCAGCAGACGCCAAAAGCCAAGGCAAAGCAGCAGAAGCATTTGATGATTTTGTCAATCTCCTCGGACGACACCGCCGCATGGACATCATGCGCGAGACGGCACTCGCATATCTGGCCATATACCGCCGCGAACACAACATCTACAAGGTACACATTACCTCCGCAGCTACACTGGCCGACAGCGACCGCAACCGCATAAACGCGATGGTCGAAAAGCACCTCCAAGGCGGCACAGCGCAATACACATACAGCACCGACCCCGCCCTCATAGGCGGCTTCACAGTCACCATAGACTCGCAACGCCTCGATGCATCGGTACGCAACGAACTCCAACAATTGCGCCAACGCCTGATACAGTGACGGCACGGCACAATACCAGCAACAACACCCTAACAAGACACATCCACCCACGACAATGATAAACCCCAGCGAAATATCCGAAGTACTCAAGCAAGAGCTTGAAAACGTCAATTCGCACGTCGCCTTCGAAGAAGTCGGCAAAGTGCTAGATGTAGGCGACGGCGTGGCACACGTCTACGGACTGGACAACGTCCGTGCCAACGAACTCGTCGAATTTGAAAACGGCGTCAAAGGCGTCGCCCTCAACCTCGAAGAATCCAATGTAGGCGTCATCCTAATGAACAACGTCAATACCGTCACCGAAGGCATGAACGTCCGCCGCACTGGACGCATTGCCTCCATTGCCGTCGGCGAAGGACTTTTCGGACGCGTCATCAACGTTTTGGGCGAACCCATAGACGGCCGCGGTCCAATAGCCGGCGAACTCATCGAAATGCCCTTGGAACGCAAAGCTCCCGGTGTAATATACCGCCAGCCAGTAAACCAGCCACTACAAACCGGCATCAAAGCCGTCGATGCAATGGTGCCCATAGGCCGAGGCCAACGCGAGCTAATCATCGGCGACCGTCAGATAGGCAAAACAGCCATCGCAATAGACACCATCATCAACCAACGCAAAAACTTCGAAGCCGGCAAACCCGTATACTGCATATACGTAGCCATCGGCCAAAAAGCATCCTCCGTTGCAACAACCGTGGACACACTCCGCCGCAACGGCGCTCTGGACTACACCGTCGTAGTAGCCGCCACAGCCAGCGACTCGGCCTCCATGCGCTACTACTCGCCATTTGCCGGCGTAGCCATCGGCGAATACATTCGCGACACCGGACGCGATGCCCTCATCGTATACGACGATCTCTCCAAGCAGGCCGTAGCATACCGCGAAATCTCGCTAATCCTCAAACGTCCCTCCGGCCGCGAGGCATATCCCGGCGACATCTTCTATCTGCACTCACGCCTGCTGGAACGCGCAGCCAAAATCATTGACAACCAGGCCGTAGCCGAGAAAATGAACGACCTACCCACAGCGCTCAAGCCCATGGTCAAAGGCGGAGGCTCGCTCACCGCACTCCCCATCATCGAGACACAGGCAGGCGACGTTTCGGCATACATCCCCACCAATGTCATATCCATCACCGACGGACAGATATTTCTCGAGACAGCACTCTTCAACCGCGGCATACGCCCCGCCATCAACGTCGGCATCTCCGTGTCCCGTGTAGGCGGCAATGCCCAAATCAAGAGTATGAAAAAAGTGGCCGGTACACTGAAAATCGACCAAGCCCAGTTCCGCGAACTCGAATCATTCACTAAATTCGGCGGCGACATTGATGCCGTGACCGCTCGCGTCATCGACAAAGGCCGCAAAAACGAGAGACTACTCATCCAGCCGCAATACCAGCCCTGGGCCGTAGAAGACCAGGTGGCCGTCATCTACTGCGGCGTCAACGGACTACTCGAAAAAGTACCCATAGATCACGTAGCCGACTTCGAGAAACAATACATCCAACAACTACGTGCACAGTACCCCGAAGCCCTCAACGAAATAGCTGCAGGACGCATCGTTGATGCCGTCACCGACAAACATAACCGGACCGTATTTCTCTCGAATGCTTTGCAGGCAGCTTACCTTATCCTGCGGCAGCAGTTGTGCATGAACATCCTGTACACCGGCCTCTGCTGCGATTGCCTTGGCGCTCTCCTGCGCATCACCGGTCAGCATGGCAGATACCACGCCCTGCTGCTTCATCTTTGCCAGAGCAGCAACCGCATCTTCCTTGATGGTATCCGAGATGCAGATGCGGCCGGCAAACTTGCCGTCACGCGCCAGATAAACAACCGTTGCGCCGCCGGCTGCAGAAAGCTGCGGCAGCTCGACATGATAGCTGTCCATGAGCTTTTTGCCGCCGCACAGCAGCTGCGCGCCATCGACAACGGCGCAAATGCCATGACCGGCAACTTCCTTGATGTCATGCGGCTGCGGAACGTCCAGCCCGCGTTCTCCGGCCTCCGTCACAATGCTGACGCCAATCGGATGCGTCGAGGATGTCTCACAAGCAGCTGCCAGCTGAAGCAGCTCCTGTTCGTTCAGTCCCTCTGCCGGTTCCAGAGCGGTTACGGTAAACGTACCCTTGGTGATGGTGCCGGTCTTATCCAGTGCCACCGCCTTGACATCCGCCAGTGCTTCCAGCGAAATACCGCCCTTGAACAAAATATTGCTCTTAGACGCCGTACCAATACCTGCAAAATATGCCAGCGGAACGCTGAGCACCAGTGCACACGGGCAGCTGATAACCAAGAACGTCAGCGCAGTGTAAATCCAGTGCATCCAGTTTCCCGTGACCAAGGACGGAATCACCGCGGTCAAAACGGCAATCGCTACGACAATCGGCGTATAGACACGTGCGAATTTTGTGATAAAGCGGTCAATTTTCGGCTTGCTCGCCGCTGCATTTTCAACGGCATCCAGAATCCGTGTCACCATGGACTCGGACAGCGGCTTGCTTACCTGCATCCGCAGCAAACCGGACGTATTGACACAGCCGCTGACCAATTCATCGCCCTTTTGCACGCGAACCGGAACCGGCTCGCCGGTGACAGCAGACGTATCCAAAAAGCTCTCGCCCTCCACCACAACGCCGTCCAGCGGGATGCGGTCGCCTGGGCGAACCACCAGAATATCTTCGACTTCTGCTTCTTCCGCCGGAATGGTTTCAATCTTGCCGTCATGCTCCCACTGTACGGTTTCCGGACGCATATCCACAGCGTCCATAATCTGGCTGCGGCTCTTTTCCACAGCAATGTGTTCAAACAGCTCGCCGATCTGGAAAAACAGCATAACGCCGACAGCCTCTGCAAAATCACCGACCAAAAAGGCGCCGATGGTTGCCACAGACATCAGGAAGTTTTCGTCAAACACATGACCGCTCGTCAAGTTGCGAACTGCCGTCCAAACGACTTCTCTGCCCAAAATGACATAGCCAATCAGATAAGCTGCCAAGTAAGCGGGCATCGGTGCGCCGAAATGGCTCAATGCCAGACCCAGTGCCATGCATACGGCGCCAAGAATCAATTGCGCAATCGCTTTTTTATTGCTTTCTTCCTTCTTCGGCGCCTTTTTCGCTTCTTCCGGCGAAATGATAGCAATATCCGGTTCTACTGCCCGTGCGGTCTGCATCATTTTTTCTGCCAGACCATTGTGATCCGGTGCCGTCACACGCAGCTGCATCGTTGCGAATGTCAGCACGGCATCCGACACGCCATCCATGGCATTGATGCGGCTTTCAATCTTTGCGCCGCAGTTCGCGCAATCCAGATTTTCCAAGCGATAAATTTTTGTCGTGCCGCCGGTTGTTGCGGAGCGCTGCAGCGGTTTCTCCTGTTCTTCCTGCTCATGATGATGGTCATGTCCACAGCAGCAGTCGTCATCGTGGTGGTGATGGTGATGCTCATGCTCTTCCTGCTCATGATGATGGTCATGCCCGCAGCAGCAATCGTCATCGTGGTCATGATGGTGATGATGCTCATGCTCTTCGTGCTCATGATGGTGGTGCCCGCAGCAGCAGTCCTCATCGTGGTCATGATGATGCTCCTCCTGCTCATGATGGTGGTCGTGCCCGCAGCAGCAGCCGTCATCGTGGTGGTGATGATGCTCATGTTCTTCCTGCTCATGATGATGGTGATGGTGTCCGCCGGACTTTCCCCCGTCTCGGTCGTGCACCGTGACATCCGGTTCATAAGACTGCGCGATTGTTTCAATCGTCTGTTCCAGTCCTTCCGGCTGCTCCGTCTTGACGCGCAGCTGCTTGGTCTCGAACACCATGACAGCCTCCTGCACCTGCGGCAGCTTGCGAACCTCCGCCTCAATCTTACCTGCACAGTGTGCACAGCCAAGATTTTCCATAATATATACTTTATTTGCCATGCAAATTCCTCCTGCCCCTATCCAACAGAATACGCAGTTTTTAAATCTGAACATATGAATATTTGTTCATATGTTTTCTATGTTCTTATTATAGCATGCTTTCCCTGTATGTCAATAGACCCGCACATTTTTCCGCATCCAAACGTGGAAAAGTTTTTGAAACTTTTCCAAATACCTAGTTGCGTCTCGATAATTTGTGGTATAATAAATACCGTTATACAATGTGTGAGGTGACATTCATGGCTATTAAAGCTGTGCTTTTTGATTTAGATAATACACTATATGATTTTTCCACCGTGCATCGGCAGGCACTCGCCGCACTTGCAGAATACGGCGAATCTCGTTTTGACGTACCCGCCCGCCGCTTTCTCATTGCGTACCAAGAAGCGGACAAGCAGCTCAAACGCGAGCTGCCGCACGTCGCGGCCTGCCACAACCGCATCATTATTTGTCAGCGTATGCTGGAGCTGCTCGGTCTCCCCTCTATCGTCACGCCGCTGGAGCTGTACGAAACGTATTGGGGAACGCTGCTTCGCATCATGAAGCCCAGAGACGGTGCGATTGAGCTGCTCAACCGCCTGCATCGCCGTCATGTCCAAACCGCCATCGTAACCGACATGACCGCGCACATCCAGCATCGAAAAATTGCAGCATTGGGGTTTGCCGGTGTCTTGGACGCCATGGTGACCAGCGAGGAGGCCGGCGTAGAAAAGCCAAATCCCAAAATCTTTCTCGACTGTCTGCATAAGCTGCAAATCAAGCCGCAGGAAGCATTATACATCGGCGACAGCTTTGAGCGGGATATTATCGGCGCACACGCCGCCGGTCTGCTGCCCTTCTGGCTCAACACCACCCGCCAGCAGGCGCCGCGCGTTGATTTTCCGTACAAAGAGCTGCACAGCTTAACCGAAGTCCTTTGAGTATCTTGCTTGATACCTACATAGCAACTGAAAAGCCGCAGGCAAATTGCCTGCGGCTTTTCGTTTGGAGAAATAGGTGGTGATCGTTTCTGTCGTTGAGAGAGTATGACAGAAACGACATGATATAGTGAGAAATAAATGGATGAATAAAATCGCTTGTAATTACTCGGACAGAGTGAGCAGCTCGTTCTTCAGGAAGGACTCCTTGCAGCGGAACGCAATGTTGGTGGACTTGGTGCCATCGTATACGTTCGGGTTTGCCGGTGTACCGGTTGCAACGTTGTCGCAGAATACTTCCATTTCCTTTACGTATGCATCGTGCCAACGAGTTACAAAGTCCTGATAGCACTCACGGCAAACGCCATGTTCGCTCATAACTTCCAGCAGGGAGTCGGTCGGAACAGCGGAGATGCGCAGGGTACCGCGGGTACCAACGATTTCGGTCTCAACTGCGGAGCCATGTGCTGCTGCACGGCCTGCATAGAAGAATGCCATGGTCTCGTTCTCGTTCTGAATCAGGCAGGATACGTTGTCACCGTCATCCCAGTCCTTGTACTGCTTGAACTCGTAGCAGCCGCCGATTGCCCACAGCTTCTTCGGCTCGGACTCGGTCAGCCAGCGGATCAGGTCAATATCATGGATGGACATGTCGATGAACTGACCGCCGGAACGCGGTGCGTATTCCAGTGTGCCCTTGATGATAGCGATCGGATCCTGCGAGTAGCAGCGAACCAGAACGATGTCGCCGATGTCACCGCGGTTGATCTTTTCCTTTGCAATGGCATAGGAATGGTCGTAACGGCGCATGAAGCCCAGCATGAAGATAAGCTCCGGATGAGCTTCTACAATCTTCTCAGCTCTCTTGCACTTCTCTACGGTCTCAGCCAGCGGCTTTTCGCAGAATACATGCTTGCCAGCGTTCATAGCCAGCTCAATCATGTCTACATGAGAAGCAGTGTTAGTAACGATGGCAACAGCCTCTACGTTCGGGTCGTTGCACAGGTCTGCCGGATTCTCGTAAACAGCGGATACGCCCAGTTCTTCAGCAACTTCCTTTGCGCGAGCGATGTTCTGATCGCTGATTGCAACCAGCTCAGAACCCGGAACGCGGTTTGCGATGTTGCAAGCGTGCTCATAACCCAGACGGCCAATACCAATGATACCAATCTTCAGCTTTTTCATGTGTGTTTCCTCCTAAAATCTAACTCTTTTAACTCTTTACCTATTAAAGACCTGTGTACTTATTTACATATGCGCGAGCCATCTTTGCATACTCCAGCGGATTTGCAATCGCCGGATCCTGCTCAGCTTCTACGACCAGCCAGCCTTCGTAGTTGTACTCATCCAGCAGCTTGAATACGGTCGGGAAGTCTACGCAGCCTTCCGGATCGCCCGGTACGGTGAATACGCCTTCCGGAATGGAGCGCAGGAAGCTCTTGTTCTCTGCATAGCACTTGTCCATAGCGGCCTTGCGGACGTTCTTCAGATGCACGTGCTTGATGCGGTCATGATGCTTCTTGAGAATCTCAATCGGATCTTCGCCGGAGAAGGTCAGATGACCGGTATCATAAATCAGGCTGACATACTTCGGGTCGGTCAGCTGCATCAGATGATCGATTTCGTTGGTCTTCTGAACGGTCGTGGTCATATGATGATGGTATACAATCTGCATGCCGCTGTCATATGCGATCTTGCCCAGATGATCCAAGCCCTTTGCCAGTGTCTCAAACTCATCATCGTTGAGAACCTTCTTCTGAGACAGCGGGGTGTTCCACTGGTGCTGAATCGAGAAGCTCTGATCAGAGGTGTTGATGATGTTGGTGCCGCATGCCTTGAGGAAATTCATGTGATCGACAAATGCACGCTCGTTCCACCACAGCGGCTGTTCGTTCAAATAGGTGCTGATCCAAGCAGTGATTACAGACAGATCTCTGCGGCCAAGCTCCTTATTCAGGATAGCCGGATCTCTCGGGAATTGGCAGCCAATTTCAGTACCAACGTAGCCGGTCAGTGCAATTTCGCTGATGGTCTGCAGGAAGCTATTCTCTGCGCCCATCTCCGGCATGTCATCTTCTGTCCACGCGATCGGTGCAATGCCGACGCGAACCTTTTTCGGGTCTAACATATGTTCTCGTCCTTTCCTTGACTTTTAAATCCTATGTGTTGTTGTTTCCGTATTTTGTCTTTCCTTTTTTGTGACTTTAGTATATCATGCACAGCTTTTCCCCGCTTTTAACTTCTTGTTTTTTGCAGCTTTTCTAAAAAAAATCATTTTTATTGAAATTCTGTACGCCTAGAGAGGAATTTTCCGGTATTTTTCCGAAAAAATTTCAAGATCTTGCTCTTGCGCCGGATACGGCAAAACCGAAAATTTCAAACATCCTGCGATAGCTTGATTTTGAGCCATTTTTTCCAAGCGCCGCCGTGCACGGTTTGCGCACAAAAAAATACAGACACAGCGGCAATTCTGTGTCTGTATTCTCTCAATCATATGTTCCAGATATTTGATACAAACGGGTCAAGATTTAGAATGCATTGGTATAAATGCTCAGAATATCCTCTTCCGTCAGTTCTACATAATTGTTGTTGAGCAAACGCTGCTGGGTCTCCAGCACCGTCTTGGCATATACCGGCAGCTCATCCGCAGTTACGCCAACTTCACGCAGCTGCTTCTTTTCCAGCACAGCGTTCATGAGCTTGTACAGCTCCTCCAGTGCGAATACCGGCTCGGTATCCAGCTCTGCTGCAAGAATTTCTTCCAGCCTGTTGAGCTTGCCAACCGGCTTTTTCTCCTGATACTTGCGCATAACATCGGCAAACATCAGCTGATTGGACTGACCGTGCGGAACATGGTGTGCGCCGCCGAGCGGGTAGCTCAGTGCGTGCACTGCCGCACAGCCTGCATGGCCAAATGCAATGCCAGCAAAGTTGGAGGCGCGCAGGAAACGAGCAGCATACTTCTTCCAAGCGTCGCGGTCGCCGTTATCTACAGCAGCGCGCCAGCCGCTCAGAATCAGATGCAGCGCGCTCTTGGAGAACAGCTCGCTGATTGCGCAGGCATTCGGGCTGAGGAAGGATTCCACAGCGTGAATCATGGCATCAATCGAGGACGTCGCAAAGACGCCATACGGCAGGCTTGCGAGCATGCCCGGAATCAGTGCTGCTTCGTTGGCAAACATAGCCGGAGAAACAATGCCCTGCTTGACGCCCTTGGTGGTGCGGTTGATGATGGAAATATTGGTTACTTCGGAACCAGTGCCGCAGGTCGTCGGAACGATAACCAGCTCATGCACCTTGTGCAGATCTGCCATGCGGTCGTACAGATCGTCTACCTTATCTTCCTTGGAAGCAACTGCCAGTACCTTGGCAATGTCGATGATCGTGCCGCCGCCGACAGCGATAATGCGGTTATAGTCCTTATCGCGCAGCTCATCGAGGATGGCATCTACCATCACATCGGTCGGCTCGCCCATGCCGTATTTTTCCTGAAACAGGGTATGGCAGCCCAGATTCAGCGCGGAAATGGTCGGCTCATAGATATATTCATTGGTCAGAATGAGATCTTCTGCTCCCAGAGCAGCTTCCTGCGCGTAGGTCTTAAAATCTGCGTATTCTGCAATAGCAGGAATCAACTGAAATGCTTTCATGTCTGTGCCTCCTGCCTTAAATTTCTGGGAAATACTTTGCGTCAACAGCGGTTACCCACTCGTATTCCGGCACAACTGTAGTCACAATGTTCTTGTCATCCTGCAAACGGATGCACCACAGATAGTATTCTGCGTAGCCCGGTGCTGCACACTGAGAATGGGTGACATTCTCCGGCATACCGGTCAGGTCATTGTTCTTTACCTTGAAGGCATCATCGCCGTACTCAGCCAGACCATAGCCGTTTTCCGGCAGGAACTTGTAGTAATACAGCTCCGGCTCTACATGCTGATGCGGCGGGTAAGAGGACCACTTGCCTGGGAAGTGTACCACTTCACCGATGAAGAAATTGGTCTCCGGGCAGTTGGAGCGATCAAAGAAGGTACGAACCAGACGGGTGGAGCACTCGTTCATCTGACCTGCGCCGCGCTCTTCGTTTGCACTCAGGCAGTCCTCCGGACGCATGAGGCGGGAAGCAAAGCTGCGCTTGTTTTCGGTGCGTGCCACTGCGATTTCTGCGTCTGCGCCGCAAGTGATGGTAACGGCGGTGTTCTGCGGAACATGCAGCAGGATTGCGCCCTCGTGGAAGCAGTCCTTGCGCGTTACGGTTTCGGTCTTGCCTTCCCAAGAGAAGGTAACCGTGCCGCTCATCAGATCATAAACAACTTCCTGTGCGTAATCAAAGTTCATGATGTCGCCCGCTGTCATCTTGACAACGCCGAACTCCATGCCCATCATTTCCGGATTGTCTACTGCGGAAACCATCTTATTATAGCCCTTGTCAAACGGGGCCTTTGCTGTGTATTTCATGTCGATCGCTCCTTTGTCGGTATGCGCTTTATCAAAATAAAAAATATTGTCAAGTATCGGTTAATTCCCAGTTTCACTGTACATTCCTTTGCAGCGCGGCCCCCGCCGCGCTGCAAAAGCTGTGAGAAAAGGTATATACATGCGGAGAATGCATGAGTGCACAGAGTTACGAATGTCTTGTTAGGAAACTGGAGATGTGGTGTGTCATTACAGCCGTATTAACTCAATACATTCTCGCTTCGTCGATGTGCTGATCCAGACGCTTGCGTGCTTCCTGTACTGCCTCAGACTTCGAGGTAGAAGCTACGCCGATGTGCCACCAAGACTCATAGCCCTCTGCCATGGTCTTCGGCAGAACCTTTGCATCAATGATGCAGGATCCGGTTTCCTTCTTTGCGTCCTGTACAGCCTTGCGGAATTCTTCCGGCGTCTTTGCATAGAATGCCTTCATGCCGTAGCCTTCGCCAACCTTGCCGAAATCGGTGTAGCAGTACTTGCCGTCCAGCTTGCCGGTCTCCTCGTTGCGGTAACGCATCTCGGTTGCCAGGGAGCCAACGCCGTTGCCCATCTGCAGGTTGTTGATGCAGCCGAATGCCGTGTTGTCGAATACAACGACGGTAATCTTTGCATTTTCCTGAATGGCGGTCGGAATCTCAGAGTTCAGCATCATGAACGAGCCGTCGCCAACCAGTGCGTAAACTTCCTGCTCCGGTGCTGCCAGCTTGGAGCCGAGTGCACCGGCAATCTCATAGCCCATGCAGGATGCGCCGTATTCCATGTTATAGGTATCCTTTGCATCGGTTACCCACAGTCTCTCAAGGTCAGCCGGCAGGGAACCTGCTGCTGCAACCACGATTGCATCGTCGTCAATCTCTTCACGCAGGATGCCAACCGCATTGGACTCGGTGATGGTACCGCCGATGTCGTTGATGAAGTCGTTCATGATCTTCTCGGTCCAGCTCGGTACGCACGGAACGAACTTGCCTTCGCCAAAGCCTTCGCCATGGTACTGTACGCCGAGAACGCTCAGGCGCTCCTTCTCCCAAATATCACGGATTTCCTGAATCTCGTTGGTGTAGCCGGACTTGTAGCCGTCAGCCTTCAGCACGTCATAAATCTGCTCCAGCGTTACCTTGGCATCGCCTACGCAACGGGTTGCATCCAGCTTTTCCGCGTGGAACTCGGAAGTGTTGATTGCCAGAACCTTGATGTCCGGATTGCGGAACAGAACCCACTTGGAACCGGTAACAAAGTCGTTGAAACGGGTGCCGACGCCGATAACCAGATCGGCATCCTTGCACAGTGCGTTTGCTGCCAGACCGCCGGTAACACCGATGCCGCCGACGCTCAGTTCAAAGCTGTCCGGCAGAGCGGAGTGGCCAGCCTGTGTCTGGGATACCGGAATGTTAAACTCACGAGCAAACTTCATAACGGTTTCGCCTGCTTCGGAGTAACGAACGCCGCCGCCGGAAATCAGGATCGGCTTCTTTGCGGACTTAATCAGCTCTACAGCCTTCTCTACTTCATATGCATCTGCGCCGCGGCGGGAGATGTGATGTACACGCTTCTGGAAGAAGTAATCCGGATACTCGAAGCTCTCGCCCTGTACGTCCTGCGGCAGGCTGATGCAGACAGCGCCGCAGTCAGCGGTGTCGGTCAGCACGCGGAATGCGTTAATCAGTGCCGGCATCAGCTGTTCCGGACGGGAAATGCGATCCCAGTACTTGGAAACCGGCTTGAAGCAATCGGAAGCGGTGATGCTCAGGTCGTGAGAAACTTCCATCTGCTGCAGTACCGGATCCGGCTGACGGGTTGCGAAAGAGTCAGACGGGAACAGCAGCAGCGGAATGTGGTTGATGGATGCGGTCAGCGCTGCGGTTACCATGTTTGCTGCGCCAGGGCCGATGGAAGAAGAACAAGCGATGATCTTGCGGCGGTTGTGCTGCTTCGCATAAGAGATAGCCGCATGTGCCATGCCCTGCTCGTTTCTGCCCTGATATACACGCAGACGACCCGGATCTTCATCCAGCGCCTGTCCCAGACCAACTACCATGCCGTGTCCAAAGATGGTGAAGATGCCGTCTACGAACGGCTGCTCTACGCCGTCAAATTCGATGTACTGCTGGTTCAGGAACTTTACAACTGCCTGACCTACTGTCATCTTTGTCTTGCTCATAATTGTTTCCTCCTCATACATAAACATTCGTCTTATATCCACAATTTTTGTTTTGCGGTTCCTTGTTTTTGTTGTACTCAGTATACTATTTTCACGAAAAACAAACTTTAACCCTTTTGTTTTTTCACAATTTTGTCAGTATTTTTTCGATTTTTTATATCCTTGCTGTGTTTTTGCACCGTGCTCCCCCGCCTTTCGCGCAAACTTTCAAATTCTTGCTGTTCCCCCTCGCAAGCCCCCGCGTCATGCATAGCACTGCTTTTTCTAATATCCTGCGATTGCCTGTTTTTCTCGCGCATGAAAAAAGCCAGAGGGCAGATTTTTCTGCTCTCCGGCGGGAGGATTTATGATTCTTTTTTCTTCTTTCTGCGCTTCTTTTCCGGCTGCCGTGTCTCGACAAGATAATTTTGCCGGTATTTCTTTGGCGGCATGCCGACATTCTTGGAAAATTGCAAATTAAAGTAGCTCTGTGTGTCATAGCCGACCATGCCGGCAATCGTTGTGACCGGCAAATCCGTAGAAATGAGAAGCGTCTGCGCCTCTCCAATGCGGCGGCGCAGCAAATACTGCATCGGCGAGTATCCGCTCATCTCTTTAAATACATGTGACAGATAATACGGGCTGATATTGAGCGCTTCTCCCATGCTCTGCAGCGTGATCGGCTCGGCATAGTTCTTATCAATGTATTCTTTGATGCGCTGTCCCAAAATAGACGGTTCTTCCACTTCGGTTTCTTCACTGTTTGATGCTTTGACGCCGACAACCGTCAGCGCCTTGACGAGTACCGCGTGCATCAGTGAATGACAAAACGCCTCTGCATTGATTTCTCCTGATGATAAGCTGCGGAACATCATTTCAAACAACATCTTGAGCGGTTCAAAATGCTCTCCTGTCGGAAATACAAAGCCTGCGTCCGGCGGAATCAACGCATATTCCTTGAGCCCCGGCATGTGTAAATTTCCAACAGCAATACAATAGCTGCCCACCGGATTATCCGAACCGGAAATTTCATCGTGCACAACGCCCGGATTATAAATCAGCAAATCGCCCTGCTGCACTTTATACTTCTTATCATGAATCAGATACTCGCTGCTTCCGCTGCAAATTAAAATCAGCTCCACAAAATCCTCGTGCGCATGCATAACGCGCGGATGCGCACTGGTATCCGGCCGAATATCGCTGACATATAACAGCTTCGGGTCATTTTTTCCGATAAATACCGACTGAAAATCTTTTTTTACAAAACACTGCACGTTCATTGCCTGATGTTCTGCCATAGTATACTCCTCTCCCGTTTCTATTCTCTCTCGTGCATCTATTATAGCAGATGCGGCAAATATTGACTATCCGAATGTTGTCTTTTCTGCTGTAACCTATGATATACTTGAGGTATCCCAAGCAAAGGAGCATTTGTATGACAGAGCAAGAAAAACGAGACTTGGGTCTCTGGTATGACGCCAATTATGACCCCAGCATTTTACAAGAGCGCGAACACGCAGATATGCTGTGCTTTCAGTTCAACAACACGCCGCCCAATCAAGCACAAAAACAACAGGAGATTCTCCGCACGCTGATGCCAAAGCTCGGGCAGTCCGTCGTGATTCTCTCTCCATTTTATGCCGATTACGGGTATCACTGCACGATTGGAGAGGGTTCTTTTCTCAATCACGGCGCATATCTGATGGACTGCGCGCCCATCACCATCGGTTCGCATTGTTTTATCGGTCCAAACTGCGGCATGTATACCGCCATTCATCCCATGCTTCCGGACGAGCGCAATCAGGGATTGGAGTGCGCGAAGCCAATCACGCTGGGCGATAACATTTGGCTCGGCGGTGATGTCACGATTCTTCCCGGTGTGACCATCGGAAGCGGCAGCGTCATCGGCGCCGGAAGCGTTGTCACTAAAGATATTCCCGCCGGTGTGCTGGCATACGGCAATCCCTGCCGCGTCATTCGCCCGCTCACCGAACAAGACCATATCGCAAAGCCAGTGTAATTGTTTGCGATACAAAAAGAGCAGCCCGCGGGCTGCTCTTTTTGCTATTTGCGATAGACGCTCATATAGAGATCCGTCTGTTTTTCCGTATTGCCGACCGTCATCGTTCCGGTATACGAATCCAAGCTCATGCCCGTGCTCGTCCACAAGCTCATATCCTGTTTGAAACCTGCATGCTTGGTGATGGACAGCGTGTATCCGTTTTTATCCGCCGGTTGTACACCGGTGTCCAAACAAACGCGGCTCTGATCCTCAATATCATTCGGTGTCACAGATGTCTCATAAACCACTTGTCCCGCCGCATTGCGCAGCTGCACCGTAAAATTCGCAGTCTCTTGGGAAGCATCTGCCGCTCCCGCCTGTGTGCGGATTTTTAACCGAATCGTGTCAAACGAATGATTGGGATAAAAGGTCTGCGTCATGGTCTCCCCATCAAACAGATGCACCGGCTCGACCCATGTGCTTCCATAACTCCGAATGACATATTTAGGTGTCTGCGAGCGCAGCGCTGCCACACGCTGGACATTACCGGCGCCGATCAGCACCGCCGCCCAAACGGCACACAATCCGATGCGCACCGCCGTCTTGCGATGCTTTTTCTCCGGCATCGGAAGCGTGTGTCCGCCTGCCAGCAGGAAGAAAAACGGCAAAAACGAAATCGCATACGCCGATTTGACTTCCCAAAACAGATAAAATACGATGCCGCCCAGAATAACCGTCATGAGCAGAAAATCATATGTCAAGACCGCGCGGCGGCCGAGCTGGCGCATCAGATTGCATATGGTCAGCAGCAGCACAGACAGCCAAAAACACTGGCTGTAATACTTGATTGCAAAGCTTTTTCCGCCAATCAAATGCTGATACGTCCAGCTGTATCCCTCCATCTGATTGAGGCGGCGGCTCATTTGAAACCAGCCGTCTCCCCATGTAATCGCCATCTTTTTGAGCCACAGCTTCGCCGTTCCCTTTGCGCCCAAATGCTGATAGTGTTCGATGGTTTTCGCCTTGGTCACCGGACCTTTTTTATCATCCGGCAGCGTCAGGGTAAATTTGTCATCCGCTTCATTGTATACGCCCTTGCCGTGAGAACCCATCATGAGCCAGTGCGTCAGCGGATAATTCGCATGAGAAATCGAGCCAAACGCCTGCTGACAGCGATTCGACACGGTCATCTGCGTGCCCGCTGCAATGGCAAGCAGCAGCACAAGCGCCGCCGCACGCGGCGCAAGCTCCCGCACATGCCATGTTTTCTCCCGCAGCTTGGGCAGGATATAAAAGAACCAGCCGACCAAAAACGCCAGCACCGGAAAAACCGCTGTCGGGCGAATCTGATAGCCTATGACCGCAACAAATGCGCCAATACAGCCGAGCAGCAGTTTTCGTTTCCGGTTTTCCGTCTGATACAAGCACACGCCGAGATAAAACAGCAGCATGGCAAACGGGATGCTCAGCGTATTGGAATACACCCAGAATGTCATGATATAAAAGACCGGATTGCAGACAAACAGTACCAACACCTTGACTGCGGCTGCGCCATTGCGGATGCGGCGCGCAATCAGGCAGGAAAAGATACAGCCGATCATCAGACACACAGCGTTGAGCATATACACGGTTTGATACAAATTCGTCGCGCCGAGTGCGTCCATCCCGCGAAAAAACTGAACAAAAAACAGGGTCAACAGATAATTATTGCCGTACTTTGAAAAATAGGTCAAATATACACTGTCCGGATGAATGCTGTTTGTGCCCGTGCGCGCCATATACAGGGCTTGATCCAGCATCGAATGGCTGTCATTGCGCGGAACAATATGCAACACCGAAATCATACCGGCATAAACCGCAATCATGACCGCAAACAGCGCCGCGGCACAGACCACGCGCTCCCGGCGGCTCATGCGGTCAATCCGCGCAAACAAAAACTGCCACGTTCCCACCAGCAAAAGGACACCGCCGAGTATCAGCAGCGACTTTCCGCCTTTGGGACAGACTGCATCGGGAAAATTTTTCATCGCGCGCCGCCATGTACTGTATCCGCACCACAGCAGACAGAGCACACAAATCGCCGTCAATGTTTGGTACAGGCGGTTTTTTATCGTTTTCACACGCCCCCCCCGCATATTGCAGGGACGATTTTTCTTCCAATTCATACTATCCATAACTCCTTTGGTTTATTTTAGCTTTCTCATTATAGCACCAAACGAATCAGGAAATCATGTATTTCTGCGAGATTTTTTCTTAACATTTCTTAATTTTTGCAAAAGAGAAACAGCCATGGTAAAAATACCTTGGCTGTTTATAGTACCTGCACAAATACACTTCCAGTATTATACATTGAGCTTGCGATACTCCTGCGGGGTCATGCCCGTCACGCGCTTGAACATTTTGCAAAAATGCCGGTTGTCCCGATACCCCGCCTGTCTGCCGATTTCCTTCACCTTTTCGTCTGTCTGAAGCAGCAATTCTTTTGCGCGGTTGATGCGGCATGCGGTCAGGTATTCCGAGAATGTAATCTCTGTTTCTTTGTGAAAAACAAAGCTGAGATATGCTGCATTCAGATGTACCGCCTCTGACGCATCATTGAGTGATATATTTTCCCCATAGTTCTTCTGTATAAACCGGATGGTCTGCGCCACCGGTTCGCTGTACTGAGACAAATCCGGCAGCAATTCTTCACAAAATGCCAAGAATTCCTGTTCTCGTCCTTCCAGCTCGGAAAAATGCTGCGGTGCTTCCTGTGCCGAAATCCCAGCACAGCGCTGCGCCTGCATCATCCATTCCCGCACCAAATGCGATTGTGTGTGCTGGGATGCAAATGCTTCCAGCGCCTGCGCGTAGGCTGCCCGAATGGCATTGCCGTCGTGCCGTTCTATATATGCCGCAATATTTTCACAAAAGGCGCGTGCTTCTTCCGGAATGATATCGTGCGACGGCCGGCACTGCCATGCATAACAAATCGCCTGCGGCTCATAAAAGGTCGCTTCCAAAGCATTCAAGGCGCTCTCCCAGCAGGCGGACGGCTGCATGCCAAAATCCGGTGTATCACTGATGCCGATGCGAACTTCTGCCGCCAAATACCGGTCTGTATTGTGCGCCAACGTCGCAGCTGCCTGTGCCAGTGCTTCCTGCCGCTCGGCACGGCTTTCTCCCTTGCGGAAATCAAACACCACCGCATACAGCTCCCGCCGCACATGCACGCTGCGAATCAAATTGTTGTGCCGCGCGCTGTCCTGACAAACCTGCAGGAAAGACGCCTGAAAGCGTTCCTGCTGTTCTATCGGAAGAATTGCCACGCGCTTATCATAATCTTTGATGCGAACAGCCAGCACCGCTCGGATGCGGAATGCGCTCTGCTCATCCGGCTGCCGTTCACCTTTGAGCTGCTGGACAATCTCCGCCCGTTCTTGCTCCGGATCGTACTGTCCCAGCGGCTGTACCATATCTTTTTCCAGCTCGCCCAGTAATTTAAGCATGCTTTGTTCTGTCAATAAGTTTTTGAGAACATATTCATCCGCACCAAGCTTCATGGCTTCCCGCACATATTCAAAGTCATCATGACAGCTGAGAACCACAATTTTTGCCGGATTGTTCTCTTTTTTCAACCGGCGAATCAAGGTAATGCCATCCATGACCGGCATACTAATATCTGTGATGATAATATCCGGCTGATATTCCTGCGCCATTTCCAGCGCCTGTTCTCCATCCTGCGCCGCACCGACCACGGAGTAGCCATGCGCATTCCAGTTTGTCAGACGAGATAAAAATGTGCGAACCAGAAAATCATCATCTACCAGCAAAATTTTAATCATGTTTCTCTTCCCTCTTTGTAGTACTCTGATAAAAAGCTCTTGACATTTGTTTGCGTAATCACGCGGTTTTCCACATAGGTGTGTTCCGCCACAGTCTCTCCGTTCATCGCGTCTACCAGCGTTTCGATGGTTCGATATCCAATATCATATCCGTTTTGGCTAATCATCGCCAAAATATCGCCGTCCTGTACGGCAGTCAAGGCATCACTTTGCGTATCTACGCCGACCAGCCGAAGATTGTCCCAATGATTGCGCTTTTTCTGCTGCAGCGCACCGATGGTCATCATCGCGCTGGTGCAAAAGACCGCGTCCAAGTCCGGATATGTCTCCATAACACGTTTCATCTCCCGCTGCGCGCCGGCACTGCTGCTGTTGTCCACACGGCAAACGTCTACCACTTCAAAATCCGTATGATTAGAAATATACTTTTCAAAGCCCTCCACGCGGCGATTGTGGGTTGTCTGCTCCTTGTTTCCCGCGATCACAGCAATTTTTGCTCCGGATTTCGTCGGCATCTGCGTTTGCAGCGTTTCCGCCGCAATTTCTCCAATCAGGGTATTATCCGAACCGATATACGGCATCCCAATCGGCGCATTGACTTCTTCATCCAAATATACGGTTTTGATGCCCTGTTCCCTCGCGTGCACCATATATTCCTGCGCCGCCACAGCGTCACACGGCGCCACAGCCAGTGCATCCGGTGCAGAATCCATGGCGTCTTGTATCATATCCAATTGTGTATCGGCATCGCTTTCCTGCTTTGGATATAAGATGGTCAGCGAAATGTTTTTGTCATTCGCTGCCTGCCGCAGACCGTCTGCCACCTCCATCCAATGAATGGAATCCATCGCCTTTAAAACAACAATGACTCGTTTTCGATTTTCTTCTATGGTATTGTTTTTCTGTGGCATGCATCCTGTCAGAAAAACACACACTATCAAGCAGATGCAAACCAGTCTTTTTTTCATATTTTGCCACCTCATATCGTATACTCTTCCGCATCATATGAAATGGGAAGCAAAATCACCGCTGTCGTTCCAGCTTGTTTTTCCGAATAGAACCGCAGTTCTGCTTTTTCCCCATAATACAAGCGCAGACGCTCGCGAATATTGCTGACGCCAATGCCGCTGAATTTGCTTTTTCTTTGTCCATCCAGCAGCTTTTGAATTTCTTCCGACGTCATGCCTTCGCCGTGATCTTCCACTTTAATTGCCAGCGCACCAGTATCGCACAGCACGGAAACCGTAATCTGATTGTCTTGCTTTCGATGGTCAACACCATGCAAAATAGCATTTTCCACCAACGGCTGAATGAGAAGCCGCGGCACATAACACGCTTCTGCTTCCGGCTGCAAATCAAATGTCACTTGAAAACAATCTGCATAGCGGAACTGCTGGAGCTTAACATAATTCTGTACCATATGAATTTCCTGCTTGGCGGTAATAAATGCGCCGCGGTCGCTGGCGCTGAGCTGCAGCAGCTCAATAAACGCTTCCAATAGCTCCGCAGTATTGGGCGCTCCCTGCAAAACTGCTTCATATTTGATAGAATTCAACGTATTATACATAAAATGCGGCGTAATTTGGTATTGCAGCGCTTCAATTTCTGCTTCTTTCTTGAGCATTTTTTCCGTGACCAATTCTTCGATTAAGCCTTCGATTTGCGCGATCATGCTGTTAAACCCCTGCGACAATTGTCCGATCTCATCGTTTTGATAGACAGGTGCGCGAACCTTGAGATTGCCTCCGCTGACCTGCTGCATGCTGCTGCGCAATTCTTCCATTGGCTTCATCAGATGGCGAACCACAAAGAAAATCAAAACAGCAAATGCTGCATTAAGCAAACCTGCTATCAGCAGGGTGCGATTGCGCACAACGCGCAGCGGTTCTGTTATTTGCGACCGTTCCGCAATGGACACAATGTGATACTCTGTTGTCGGCATCGCAACATCCGTCACGAGCATACCGCTGTCCGGCCATGTAATCTGTGTATTCAAGCTGTAAATATCCGCCGCAGATAAAATACGGTCACCGTCTAAAATAAATCGTTCCGTATCTTGACTGCTTTCATTTTGCAGGCAGCGGAAAAAGATTTCTCGTTCATTGACGCCAACGGTAATCTGTGCCAGTTCCTCTCCTCCCAATGCAACTGCTTTTTTGGAATAAAAAAACAAATTATCCTGCGTGACAGATGTCGCATCTCTGGCATATACCGGCGACAATCTATTTTCATGGTTTTCCTCCAACACTTGCTGCAAGGTTTGTGTAATTTCCTCTGTCACCTGCAGCTCCGTCAGACCGTTGGCATTGACCTTCAGGAGTGTTTGCGTGCTCGGCAAATAGCAGCTGATGACGTCAATATTTTTATTTTTGCTTCGATAGGTATCTAATATGTCGCCGATTTGATTCACGTCCCGTTGTTGTATGCACTGCCGCAACGCTTCATCGTTCACGGCATAGACGCATGCGCTGTATGCATCCAGCATGGTATCATCAAATGCTTTTGCACAGGCAGTGAGCTGCTGCATCTGCGCTTGGGTATAGTTGTTTTGTACGGTCTGTGCCGATTGCTGATAAAACGCCATGGATAACACACAGGTAATCGCCATGGACACCGTGATAATCGTCAAACTGATCTTCGCCCGAAAGCTGAGATGCATGATTTTCCTACCTTTCCCAGTCCGCAATCTATATTCTATGCATGTTATTATATCATACAGTTTCTATTTTTGAAAGCAAGTAGAGGTTCGCGGCACATGCCGCGAACCTCTATCAAATAAGAAGAATGAGAGATAGATTGTGCTTAGAATTACTTTGCCTTTGCAGCAGCTTCCTTGCGGCGAGCCTTAACAGCCATGGACTCACGGGTGACATCGAGGAGAACTGCGCCGATGATAACGAGAC
>OQVL01000101.1_pt1 | contig 33996 bp, 32 predicted proteins | sample 1691501 | NCBI WGS metagenome assembly OQVL01 (sample SAMN03418253, study PRJEB22391) | human gut metagenome | biome: human-gut; feature: organic feature; material: feces | host: Homo sapiens | place: Tanzania | collected 2013-01 | reverse complement strand
GCGTGTATGGATTATGCGAAGATTTTTTGTCTATAGTTTTATTGGTGATTAGTATTATTCGTAGTGCCTAAATTTTACGGAGGAGAGAATCTTTTCTATATCATTTGCATAGTCATCGTACCATGGGGCATTGTTTATTATCACGCAGTCGGTGTATTCACCGTCAAGCATGATGAAGCTCCAGTTTTCACTGCCGTCATAATAGCACTGTGTTGCGGAATATCCGTTAAAGTCAATGGGCTTTTGCACAAGCCCCGTGCCGCAGACAGCGAAGTTTTTGCTGTATTCTATGGTTATGGTGCCCTCGGTTTCATTGTCGGGGCTGAGATATGCGGAAATGCTGCTTGTTGGCTCGTCTTCTGTCTGGGCGGACGTGTATGACCAGCCTGCTGGAAGCTCAAAGGAAAAGCCTGTTGACGGGACGCACTGGGGGATAACTTCTGTCTGGACATTCTGAGCCTCAGCCTCCCACCCCTTTTCTTCAAGCTGTGTGCGTATGTCGGCAGTGATATTATCAATGCTGCCCTCCGACACCATTACAGCCTCATCTTCGCTTGCTTCCGTGGCTTCTGTGACCTCGGCTTTTATTGTTGTTTCGGCGTTATCGGCCTGTGCTGTATCTGTGCAGGCTGTCAGGACAATGAGAACTACGATAAGAGGTACGAGTTTTTTCATATGAGAGCCTCCTAATGCTTTTTATAAATAACACAATTCACCCTGCCCGAAAATTTCATTTCTGCCGTGATTTCGTCATTTGTACAGTCTGATGTTGGAAAATTTAAGCAATATTACCACGATTACTGCGCCTGAGAAGTAAAATACTTTATCAGTCTTATCATGTCGTCCTTGTCTGCGCCGCCGGTATTTGAAAAGCAGTAATAATATTTCCCGCCGCTCCAGCGGGATTTGAAATAGCCGTCAGATGTGGTGTCAAGCACTGCGTTTGTATCCGGGATATCTTCACTTTCGGAGACTATTCCGTAAATCCCCGAGAAATCTCCCTCAGTCTCTGCGGCGGAGTAATAATATTTATGACCGTTCAGGCTGAAACGCACGTCCAGCTGACCGTCTTCCCATATGTTGCAGAAAATGACCTCTGCCCCCTCGGGGAGAGTTATATCAAGTCCTGCTGCTTTTATGTCGTCAATGGTGTAGTCCTCGGTAAACGGTGATACTGCCATCTCTCCGCCCGATGGGGCTTGTGTGACTGTGTGAGCTGTCTCTGATGATGTTTCGGTCGTGTCGGGGACGGATATGTTGTCGGTGTTTGATATTCCGAGAGCCGCAGCGGCGCATATCACAGCTATGCAGGCAGCCGCCAGACCTATAGTGCGGTACATCATAATGGGCTTCTTTTTTTCAGCAGAAGCTTTTTTCATGATATTTTCATACATACGGTCACGGGCTTCGTCGGAAACGGTGATATTTTCTATTGATCTTTTAATATTTTTGCTCATTCAAAGTCACCTCCCAGTGCTTCAGCCTGTCACGGCAGAGGTTCTTGGCGGTGACTGTGAGCCACGCACGCTCGTGCTTTTCATCGTTGAATTCGGCGCTCATTGCCTTTACAAAAACGTCCTCGGTGCAGTCCTCGGCATCGGCGGCGTTCTGCATGAAAATGTAGCATATCCTGTAAACGGCTTCAAAATGCCGCTTGTAATACTAATCTTCAATCAACCTACAGACAAATCCTCGGCTGAAATAAGCCCATTCTTCGTCAAGCTCCCTTGCCGGGCGGCAAGCCCGCCTGCGGTCACTTTCCTAGACTGGTCTTATTTCATCTGTCGGCTTTGCCTATAGAACGATTGAAGATTAGTATAAAATTCCGCAAAATCAGGCTTTGACGGCATATAATACCTCCTGTAATTATAACGATCGGGGAGTGATTTTTGTCGGGTGCTTCAAAAAAAGGCGGTCAAGTTACCCTGACCGCCTGATATTTTATGGCAATATGGAAGTTATCTTCTGTTGATCATGTTGAAAAAGTCGCTGTATTCCTCATCGTAGGAAGACTTCTTGGGTGCTGCGGGCTGAGGTGCTGTTGATGCGGCAGCAGATGCTGCGGGAACCTTTTCAACCTCGGGAGCGGGCTCTTCCTGCTTGTCGATATCATCATTGAAAGCGGAAGCGATAACGGTAATGTTGATCTCGTCCTTGAGGTTCTCATCGAAGGAAGTACCGAAGATCATGTTTACATCGGGATCGGCAGCCTCGGAGATAAGTCTTGTAGCTGTGTTGATGTCGCTTGCAAGAACGTCCTCGCTCATTACGATGTTAACGAGAAGTCTTGTAGCGCCGGAAATGGAGGTCTCAAGCAGAGGACTGGAGATGACCTGCTTTGCAGCCTCAGCAGCCTTGTCCTTGCCTGAACCGTGACCGATAGCCATGTGAGCATAGCCGGCGTCCTTCATGGTGGTCTTTACGTCAGCGAAGTCAAGGTTGATGTCGCCCTCGACAGTGATAAGCTCTGCGATGGACTTTACGCCGACCTTGAGGATATCATCAGCAAGTGCGAAGGACTGCTTCATTGTAAGCTCCTTGTCGGCACTCTGGAGAAGACGCTCATTGGGGATAACGATAAGTGAGTCAACGTGCTTTTTAAGCTCTGCGATACCTGCCTCAGCCTGTCTCATCTTAGCCTTCTGCTCGAACTCAAAGGGCTTTGTTACCACTGCAACAGTAAGTATTCCCAGCTCCTGAGCGATCTCTGCAACGATGGGAGCTGCGCCTGTACCTGTGCCGCCGCCCATACCTGCTGCGATGAATACCATATCTGAACCGCTGAGAGCGGCCTTGATCTCGTCTCTGTTTTCCTCGGCGCTGCTTGCACCGATCTCAGGCTTGGCACCTGCGCCCTTGCCGTTTGTAAGCTTAACGCCTATCTGCACCTTTGTATCAGCCTTAGATGAGTTGAGAGCTCTTGCATCGGTATTGACAGTTATGTAGTCAACGCCCTTGATGCCCTCGTCAACCATGCGGTTAACAGCGTTTCCGCCGCCGCCGCCCACGCCGACAACTTTTATAATCTCATCATAGGTGTTTTTCTCGTTATCAACCATGATCGCCATTTTTCTTCCTCCTGTTTATATGTAAATACAGAAAAATCTGAATTATTCCTGATTATATTATATACAACATTTATTTTAACACACCTGCGGATTTTTTTCAAGTGATTTTTCTAAAAAAAACGCAGTTGCACAAAAAAATGATAATATAGTACCCTTTTTGTTCATATTTCACAACCGTGCTTCATGATTATTCCATTGCCACTGCGGCGGAGGTCGTCTCCGACGTTTCCGTTTCAATGGGGTTGCCGTTTTCATCGGTTTCCTGAGTATCGGCTGTGGTCATGGAAGCGATGTTGTCGTTATAGACCTTGGCGTTGTTTTCCAGGCTTTCCTTATCAAGGAACGATGCGCTGTTTGCGTCGGAAAGAATGGTAAGAGTGCCCTCGGTCTTGTCGCCTATCTTTGTCTCGATTATCTCCTTGGCAAAGTTCATTTTGTATTCAAGGTCGTTTACCGAGCCGAGACTTACTGTGATACGGTTATCGAAAACGCATTTGATATCCGCACGGTCGGTAACATCTACCGAGGTAACGGTACTGTAATTGCCCGTGTCCAGCAGGGTCATCATCTGATAGACCACTGTGTCCTTGTGCTCATCGTTGGAAGCGTACTTGTCCCCCGGGAGAAGCTCCAGCTTGGGGTCAGTTCCCGTGAAATTGAAAAGGTTTGCCTTAGGCTCGTCTATCTTTTCAAGTATCTTGCCGCCCTTGCTTATGAGATATATGCCGTGGTCGGTGATGAAATTCGCCTCAGGCTCGCTGGCTTCCACGTTTATTATCAGCGTGGAGGGGAATGAGCGGCTCAGATGGGCTTTTTCTATGTAAACCAGTCTGGAGGTTATCTGACTGCTTACCTTATCGGTGCTGAGACGGACAAGATTATCGCCCGCCTCAACTCCGCTGGCGTCGATTATTTCCTGTGGGGTGTAGTTTGATGCACCCGTTACACGAATGTTTTCAACATTGAATAGGACTGTTGTTGAAAGCAGCAGAAATATTCCTGCCACTATGATAAATACCACAAAGCCCGTAAGCGTATGTCGCTGCTTGTGCCTGCGGCGGTAGGGCTGACTCTGACTGCTCAAAATAAAAACTCCTTGTTATACTGAGCGCCAATTAAAAACCATAAAAAAATTGCGTATAGATCATTCGATGATTTTTTTGCTATAGTTTTATTGGTGATCGGTATTATATTATCCTGCTTATTTTTGCTCCTGCCGATGAAAGGATAGATTCTATGCTGTCATACCCTCTGTCGATAAGCTCTGTCCTTGTTATCTCCGACCTGCCCGATGCGCCGAGAGCTGCGCAGACTATTGCTGCGCCCCCTCTGAGATCTGGGGCTTCCGAAGCTGCTCCGTAAAGAGCGGGAACGCCTGTTACAACGGCGACCTTTCCCTCTGCACGGATATCTGCGCCCATTCGGCTAAGCGCACCCGTGTGACGGTAGCGGTTCTCGAAGATGTTCTCCACAAACACAGTCGTTCCCTCCGCCGTGCAGAGGGGAGCCATTATGACAGCCTTCGCGTCCGTGGGAAATCCGGGATAGACCATTGTGCGTATGGTATCGGCGGCTTTAAGACCGCCTGTTTTCTGTATGTATATATTTGAGTCGAAGCTGCGGACGTACATACCCATCTGCTCAAAAAGGGGAAGTATGGCTTCCATATGAGCGGGGCAGCAGTCAGTGAGCATAAGCTCTCCCCCTGCGCAGGCGCAGCAGGAAAGATATGTGGCTGCGGCTATCCTGTCGGGGATTATGACAAAGCTTTCATGGGGAGCGGAAAGTCGCTCAACGCCCTCAACGGTTATCCTGCTTCCCCCTGCGCCGTTTATTTGAGCGCCGCAGGCGATAAGGAAATCTGCAAGGCAGGTTATCTCAGGCTCTCTTGCGCAGTTGGAGATAACAGTCTCGCCCTTTGCGGTGACAGCCGCCAGCAGAATATTTTCCGTTGCCCCCACCGAGGGGAATGAAAGGGATATTTTGCAGCCTGTCAGACCCTCGGGAGCGGAGCATTCTATAATGCCGTGCTCGTCTGTTATCACAGCCCCCATTTTCTTCATAGCCGAAAGGTGCATATCTATAGGTCTTGGGCCAAGATCGCAGCCGCCGGGATAGCACAATGTGCATTTGCCCGTTCTGCCCAGCAGCGCCCCCATGAAGATTATGGAGCTGCGCATGGTGCGCATAAGCTCGCTGCTTATGGAAGAGCTGTCGATGTCGGTGCAGTCAACGGTCATATCTGTTCCGTCGGCACGGACCTTTCCGCCAAGACAGGTAAGGATACGTGCAGCGCCGTATCGGTCGGAGATGCAGGGGCAGTTGCTGAGCCTTATCTCCCCGCTGCACAGCGTACAGGCGGCAAGGACGGGCAGCACTGCATTTTTTGCTCCCTGGACTTTTATTTCACCGCTGAGAGGGCGGCCTCCGTCGATCACCAGCTTCTGCATATCCGACGCTCCTTTATAAGTTGATTATAACTTATATTATGAGCGCTGCGGAAAAGTGTGAAAAAAGCTTATTTTTTCATTACGTCGGTTATTGCCTTGTATATCCTGTCGGGGGTATCGGTGATGCACTGCTCGTGAGCCTTGCGTGCCAGATCGTCCAGCCTTGCGGGATCGGAGCAGAGCTTTTTTGCTTCATTTATGATAAGCTCGTCCGTAAGATCCTTCTGCTCGATAACGATGGCTGCGCCCGCTTTGCCGAGAACCATTGCGTTGTGATACTGATGATTTCCCGCAACCACGGGGGAGGGGATAAGAATGGAAGCACGTCCCATTGCTTCAAGCTCGCTTATGGCAGAAGCTCCGCTGCGGCAGATGATAAGGTCGGCTGCTGCGGTGCATACGTCCATGTTGTGAATGTACTCCTTGACAATGAGCTTGGGGTCTGTTTCGGGGTCAATGCCCATTTCTTTAAGGCTCTGCACAAAGGTATCGTGACCCATTTTGCCGTAGCTGTGGATATGGGAGATGTTCAGTCCGCTTTCCTTTTCCCACTTTATAAGGGCAAGGGCGCTGCTGTTGATAGCTCCCGCACCCAGGCTTCCGCCCCATGAGAAGATGCAGATGCTGTTTTCGTCCAGCCCCAGCTCTTTCTTGGCTTCCGCACGGCTGATGCGTGAGGGGTCAAAGCCCTTTCTTACTGGCAGACCTGTTTTTATGTACTTTACGCTTTTATCGAAATACTCAGCCGCTTCTTCCATGGTGAGCATTACGATATCGGCCTTTTTGGAAAGTATCCTTGTGGTAACTCCGGGGTATGCGTTCTGCTCGTGGATAGCAGTGGGGATACCCATTTTTTCAGCTTCCAGAACGATAGGGCCGCTTACATATCCGCCTGTTCCGATGACGATATCGGGGCCGAAATCCTTGATTATCTTGCGTGCGGTATGACCTGCGGTGGTAAGATATGCGGCTGCCTTTATGTTCCTGACGATGTTCTTTGGGGTGAGCTTTCGCTGAAATCCGCTGACCTTTATTGGTGCAAAGGGGATATTCTCCATAGGCACAAGGCGGGATTCCATTCCGTTTGGTGTGCCTGCATAGAGAAATTCAGCGTCGGGACAATGATCCTTTATTATGGATATAATGGCGAGAGCAGGATTGATATGACCTGCTGTTCCGCCTCCTGCCAGTAAAACTTTCATAAGCTACTTCCTTTTCAGATGTTAGGTACATTTTATTTTTTGCGTGAACGTGCATTTTGACCCAGCTGCTTTTTGGCCAGTTCGATCTCACGGGACTGTTCCGAGGGAGCGGCGTCAGGCTGTTCCTTGTCGGGCATGGATTGTCGTGACACGTTCAGTATCAGCCCCATTTCAAGGAGCTGGATTATAAGCGCCGTTCCGCCGTAGCTGAAGAACGGCAGCGATATTCCTGTGTTGGGGATAGCGTTTGACACAACGGCAATATTCAGCAGCGCCTGAAGACCTATCTGCACGGTAAGGCCTGTAACAAGCAGCATACCGAATTTATCGGGTGCGTTCTCGGCTATCTTAAAGCCTCTGAATATGAGCATAAGGAAAAGAATGATAACGACTGCTGCGCCCAGGAAGCCCAGCTCTTCGCACACAATGGCGAAAACAAAGTCGTTCTGCGACTCGGGAAGATATAAAAACTTCTGCCTGGAATTTCCCAGACCAAGACCGAACACTCCGCCCGAACCAATGGCAATGAGGGAGTTTCGTGTCTGCCATGCAATATCACGGTTTGCGTCATCAAAGGTATAAAGCCAGCTGTCGATACGGTTTTTGATGTACGAGTAGTCGGCGTATTTGTACAGGATAAATGCAACAACGGTGATAAGGGCTATACCGCCGATTACCAGAGGAATGAACGATTTCATATTTGCGCCGCCCACATAAAGGAGTGTGACTGCAATGGCGCAGATGATTATGGTACCCGAAAGGTGAGGCTGAACGACTGTAAAGCCTGCGGCAATGGCAAGTATAACGATATACGGCAAAAGTCCGCCCTTTTCCTTTAGCTTCTGATGATTTGCGGAGATCATTGCGGAAAAAATGATTATCACCGCAAGCTTCATAAGCTCGGAGGGCTGGAAGGTAAAGAACGTTTTGGTTGCAGTACCAATTCTTATCCAACGGCTGGCACCGTTATCGGTAACGCCGAAGAATTTCGTGTGGACAAGTATCATCAGCAGTATGCAGATAACAAAAAGTCCGTTTGCCACCAGCGGAGACCTGAGGATATGATAGTCAAACTTTCGGCTGGAAAGATACATCATTACCACAAGGCCTATTGCTGCCATGAAAAGCTGCTTCTTGAAATAAAAATCCTGAGGGTTGTTGTCATGTATCGCCCATGCGTAGGAGGCGGAATACATCATTATCATTCCGAATACCAACAGCACAAGCACCAGAAAAAGAAAGGGGAGGTCTATCTCGCCGATGCGGATATTTTCCAGATACCTGCTTTTGGGCATAAGTGCCTTGAACCAGGTCTTGTTATTGGCAAGGCGCTTTTGCTTGGGTGCCTTTTGCTGCTTTGGCTGTTTTTTCTGAGCCTTGGCGTTTTGCTGGGACTGCTGTTTCGGCATGGCGGCTCTCCTTTCTTTAAATATTTTATATCCGATTATTTAAGGTAGATGTTGTAAAGAACGTTGCCCAGTATTCCGCAGATAAGACCCACTGCGGAGAAGGTGATAACTATTTTGTACTCGGAAAAGCCGCACATCTCAAAGTGATGGTGGATAGGGGACATTTTAAAAATTCTCTTGCCTGTGGTCTTGAAGCTGATGACCTGGAGCACAACGGAAAGCGCCTCGCAGATATATACTATTGCGATGAGCGCCAGCAGCAGGTGCTGGTGGGTTATAAAGCCCATTGCGCACACGCAGCCACCCAGGAACATGGAGCCTGTATCGCCCATGAACACCTTTGCGGGGTTAAGGTTCCATACCAGGAAGCCCATGCAGCCGCCTGCCAGAGCAGAGGCGAATATGGAATACTCGTACATTCCCATGGTAAGGAAAATTGCCAGCCATGAGAGGGAGAATACTGTGGTAACAGTTCCGCACAGACCGTCAACGCCGTCGGTAAGGTTAACGGAGTTTGTGAGGAATATAAGGTACAGGAGCATTATGATGTAATAGAAGAAGCCGAAATCTACCTTGCCTGCAAAGGGAATGATTATCTCCGTGGAGGTATCGCCCAGCAGACGGAGCACTTCAAGGAACATAACGGAAGCCGCAAACTGCATTATCATCTTCTGCTTTGCGTCAAGACCCTTGTTCTGCTTTTTCACTGCCTTGATGTAGTCGTCGATAAATCCGATAACTCCGTTGAGGATAGCGTAGCCCAGTCCTGCAAGGAGCTTGTATAGACCGTTGTTATCGGGTACCACTGCGCTCTGAGGACATACAAAGCGCCATACGCAGTAGGCTGCGGCGGTGGCAAGAATGGTTCCGATGATGAACATGAAGCCGCCCATAAGAGGGGTTCCGTTCTTGCTCTTGTGCCATGCGGGGCCTTTTTCGTAAATAGTGGTTCCGAAGTGAAGCTTCTTGAGAAGCGGTATAAGGTATATTCCCAGTACGGCGGACACTGCAAAGGCAATGGCAGCCGCCATCAGATTTATCCAGTACGGCATATTATCTGCTCCTATCTGTAATTATATCATGATCGTTTTGTCATATCACGGCGATTTGCGTCACCCGCAGGTCACTCGCCGTAATAATCCCTGATGATATCTTCCATTCGCATACTGCGGCTTGCCTTGTAAAGAACGGCGTCGTTGTCTCTAAGGCTTGCTTTCAGGAAATCAAGCACTTCTGCCTTGTCGGAGGAGTAATAGACCTCTGCTCCGTTTTCCTTTGCGCCCTCGGCAATGTGCTTGGCGTTATCGCCGTAGCATACCGCCAGGTCAATGCCCTTCTGTGCGGCATATATGCCCACTTCCTTGTGAAGTTTTGGGGAAAGGTCGCCAAGCTCCAGCATATCGCCCAGAACGGCAATGTGCCTTGCTCCCTTTGTGTCGCAGAGAACGTTCAGAGCCGCTTTCATGGAATCGGGAGCGGCGTTGTAGCAGTCGATTATGACTGTCTGTCCCTTTTTATATTCCTTGTGCTGACGGAGACCGTCCAGCCCGAAGCCGGAAAGCTTTTCCGCAATGCCTGCCATATCGCAGCCAGCCGCTTCCGCTGCCGCCGTGGCAATGAGAGCGTCTGTGATATGGTGGCTGCCTATGCAGGGGAGGGTCATTCTTTCGCACCTGATACCGTTTTTCACAACGGTAAAGGAAGTGCTTTCCTCGCCTGTTTCGATATCTGCCGCAAAATAGTCGCAGTTTTTATCAACTATGCCGCAGGTAATGACCTTGCGGTCGGTTATTGTGTTTTTCAGAGGTGCAAGGTGTGGGTCATCGCCGCAGACGATAAGGGGAGCGGCGGGCTTTGCACCCAAAAGCACTTCAAGCTTTGCCTTTAAAACGCCCTCCTGTGTGGAGCCGAGATTTTCTGCGTGTGACCAGCCGATATTTGTTATTATGCAGATATCGGGATTGCTTGATTTTGAAAGGCGTTCCAGCTCACCAAAGTGGGACATTCCCATTTCGATAACAGCCGCTTCATATGCGGGGTTAAGCTCCAGCAATGCAAAGGGCATGCCTATCTCATTGTTGCGGTTTGCGGGGGTCTTATAGGTGTTGTATTTGGACGAAAGGGCAAGTGCGACCATTTCCTTTGTGGTGGTCTTGCCCACGCTGCCCGTAACTCCCACAAGAACAGGGGAGAACTTTCTTCTGAAATGACCTGCAATGTCAAGCACTGCTCTTACGGTGTCCTTTGCGACTATGCAGGGGCAGCCCTCTATCTCATGGTCGGTCACATTGACAACAGCGCCCTTGTCGGTGCAGTCCTTAACGTAATCGTGGCCGTCAAATTTTTCGCCTCTGTAGGCAACGAAAACATCGCCGGGTAATATCTTTCGGCTGTCGCTTTTTATCCTGTCGGCAGCTATCTTTATTGATGTGTCGGGGATATTTGCGCAGCTGCCTTTGCAGGCCTGAGCCATTTCCTCAACGGTCATGCTTATCTTGTCGAGAAAATCCAGCGCTTGGGCGCATAGCTCACGCTCGTCAAAGTGAATGTGGACATTTCCCGCCAGCACCTGATAATCCTCGTGACCCTTGCCTGCCAGAACGATAACATCGCCCTTTCGAGCAATTCTCACTGCATGGAAAATAGCTTCCTTTCGGTCGGTGATGCGGTCGCAGGGAACCTCAGAACCCTCAAGCCCTGTCATTATCTCGTCGATGATAGCGTCGGGGTCTTCGTTTCTGGGGTTATCAGATGTTACTATGAGATAGTCCGCAAACCGGGCAGCAGCCTTTGCCATAAGAGGACGCTTTGTGCGGTCACGGTCGCCGCCGCAGCCGAAAAGGCATATGAGCCTGCCCTCGGTGTTCTCCTTTATGCTGGGGAGCATATTTTCCAGCGCATCGGGGGAGTGGGCATAGTCGCAGACGATGAAGAAATCCTTTCCTGTGGGGATTATCTCGCACCTTCCTCTAACGCCCTTGAAGCAGCCCATGGCTTCGGTTATCTTTTCCATAGGAATTTTAAGCTGAGCGCACACGGCAATAGCCGCAGTGGCATTCAGTATATTGTAGCCGCCCATCATTCTGAGAGTGAACGGGAAGCTCTTTCCGGGGCAGCAGAACCAGAATTTTGTAACGCCGCCCGAATACTTGATATAGCTTGCATAAATGCTTGTATCGCCCTTTAAGCCGTATGAATACTTGGGGCAGGATATTTCATTGTAAAGCCTTTCGCCGTAGCTGTCCTCCGTGTTGATGAAAGCGCATTTGCAGTGGTCGGTGAACAGCTTTTTCTTTGCCTGATAATAGTTTTCCATAGTGCCGTGATAGTCCAGATGGTCACGGGTGAGGTTTGTGAAAACGGCACATTCATACATCGCAGGGCCGATTCTGTTCTGTTCCAGCGCAAAGGAGGATACCTCCATAACGCAGTATTTGCAGCCCTCATCTGCCATCATGCGGAAAATTTTGTAAAGCTCATATACCTTGGGAGTGGTGGGGGTGGAATCGTCCCTGTCAACAGGCTCGTTTCCGATAAGCGCACCTGTGGTGCCGATAAGACCTGTCTTTTCGCCTGTGTATGAAAGAATATCATGTACCATGGTGGCAAGGGTGGTCTTTCCGTTGGTTCCCGTGATACCGATAAGAGTAAGCTGCTTTTCGGGGTGATCAAACCATGCGGCGGTAAGATGACCGTAGAATTTTCTGGTGTCAGATACAATGATCTGCCTGTCGCCGAGACCTAAGTCATGGTCGCACACAACGGCTGCCGCACCCTTTTCAAGCATTTCTGCCGCAGCGGTGTGACCGTCGAACCTTGCGCCCTTTACGCATATGAAAATGCAGCCTTCCGATACGCTTCTTGTATCATCGGTAATGCCTGTGATATCCCAGTCGCTGCCGCTGTAAGCATATTCAGCGGACTTCCCCGCATCTGTCAGCAGAGCGGAAAGCTTCTTTCTGATTTCTTTCATAGATGACCATTTTTCTTCGGGTTTCCCTCGGAAAAATGCACTCCTTTCCTATATGATATCAGCCCTCGTCCTTTACACGGAAGGTAACTTCAACGACTGTTCCCACGGGAACTTCCGCACCCGGCAGATAGTTCTGGGAGTAGGCAATGGCACCCGAATGGGCGGTTGCGCCGTCGCCTGCCTTGAAGTTTATGTTTGCGGAGGTGAGCAGCTGATTTACCTCAGACGGAGTATGACCGATAACGTTGGGAACGGTGGCATACTGGGTCTCGTAATTTTCCTCGGTGTAAAGCACTACCTTGCCGTTTCTGGGAACGGAGGAGGAGCGGGAGGGGACCTGAGCCACGACCTTATCGCCCTCGCCTACCACATAATACTGAAGCTCGAGATTTGTAAGGGTCTGCTCTGCCGCCTCGACGGTCTGTCCCTCAACACTGGGAACGGTAACATCAAGAGCCGCAAGCTCTTCATCGGTATATTCGGGATAATAGCCCAGATAGGGAAGTGCGTCCTTGAAAACTGCCGATACAACGGGAGCGGCAACCATGCTGCCGTAATATACCTGAGAACCGTTGTGGTCTCTGCCCTGAGGCTCATCGACCATTACAAGCATGATTATCTCGGGGTCGTCTGCGGGAGCAAAGCCTACGTATGACGCTACATAAAGGTTTTCAACACCCAGCTGATTGTTTTTCTGGAGCTTCTGGGAGGTTCCCGACTTTCCGCCTATGCGGTAGCCCTTGATGTATGCGTTGGAGCCGCCCTTGTTGTTTACAACGCTTTCCAGCACCTGTCTCATTTCGGCGGAGGTCTCTTCCGAGATGACCTGCCTGCGGACAGTCTTTTCAACGGTCTGGATAACGTTGCCGTTGTTATCGACTATCTTGCTTACAACGTGGGGCTGTAAAAGGTATCCGCCGTTTATTACAGCGGCGTATGCTGTTATCATCTGAATGGGTGTAACTGTGTTTGACTGCCCGAAGGAGCAGGAAGCAAGCTCAACTATGCCCATGTTCTCCTCGGCAACGTACAGACCCGATGCCTCACCGGGGAGGTCGATGCCTGTAGGCTCGGTAAAGCCGTAAGCCCTGAAATAGCTGCAGAACTTTTCAATGCCAAGCCTCTGACCTATCTGAATGAATGCGGGGTTGCAGGAGTTTGTCATGGCGGTGGTAAAGTCCTGAGTGCCGTGAGCGCCTGCTGTCCAGCAGTTGATGGTACGGTCAGCCACCTGAATGGAGTGGTTGCAGGTAAAGGTGGAGTTAAGGTCGATGACCTTTTCTTCCAGTGCGGAGGAGCCTGTTACTACCTTGAAAACGGAGCCCGGTTCATAAAGCTCGGTGATAGCCTTATTTTTCCACTGCTTTTCACGAAGCTCGGCATACTTTTCGTTGTAGCCCTCTTCATCGTCGGGATTTTCTTCCTTGAACTTTTCAAGGGTCAGCTGATCTTTTCTTGAATAAATACTGTTTCTGTCGTTAAGGTCATATCCCGGGGAGGTCGCCATGGCAAGGATATCGCCTGTCTTTGCGTTCATGATTATGGCGCAGGCACGGTTGTCAACGTTATTCTGCTCAACGCAGTTTGCCAGCTCTCTCTCGCAGTAATACTGAAGGGTGGAGTCAATGGTGAGATAAAGGGAGCTGCCGTCCTTTGCCGCATAGATCTTGTCGTTTTTGTAGGGCATCTCGTTGCCCAGACCGTCCGTTGCGGAGATAATTTTTCCGTCCACTCCCGCAAGATAGTCATTGTAATAGGCTTCAACGCCGTAAATTCCGTCGCCCTCGTAGTTGGTGAAGCCGATGACCGCAGCCGCCATGTCTCCCTGGGGATAATAGCGCTTTGTGTCGTCCTCGGTGCTTACAAGGTTTCCCGCCAGACCCTCTTCGTCTATGCGGGTGTATATCTGGGTAACAATGTCCTTTTCGATTTTGGAAGCGACCTTGTACCACTGCTTGTTCTTTGTTTTTTCATCGCTGAATACGTTTACCAGCTTGGTATAGTCAGCGCCCAGCTCCTCGCTGAGTATCTTTGCAACAGTTTTTATCTGGCGTTCCTTTTCGTCCGCATTCATCTTGCTTTCGTCCACGCCTGTGATGGCGCTGGGGTTAAGTATAACGTTATATACCGTGGCGGACTGGGCCAGTATTTTTCCGTTGGTATCATAAATGCTTCCACGGTTTGCCTCCACCGTGGTGCTTCCGAACTGACTGTCGTTTGCCATGGCGGTAAAGCGGTCATGCTCAGTTACCGACACATGGTAAAGGTTTGCGATAAGCACGCCTGCCGCTGCCAGCACTGCAATGCTTACAGGCAGGTTAAGGCGGTTTTTCATCTGTTTTGTTGGCTGATAGGAAGGCAATGGTAGTTCTCCTTTCTTTGGAAAGCCCCTTTCACTGTTTGTGCCTTTTTGTATTTTTATCTTTTTTTCAGGCAGATTCCTTTGTTCACATTCTTATAAGTGCAAGAACGCATGAGCCGTGAAAGCGGTCATGCGTTTCAATTCATGTATATTTATTCAGCCCTTGAGGTATTCCAGAAAGCTGTTGAAGCCGTTCTTTATTTTTGTGAAAATATTGTCGCTGCTGTCGCTTATTTCAGCCTTGTTTCCGCTTTCGAGGCTTACATATTCTACCTGAGCGTTGTCAAGCTTCTGCATTCCCAGAACGTTTTCGGCGTAATCCTCGACTACCTTCTGGGAGCTTTTCTGCTCCAGACGGGTCATCATGCTGACATTTTCCTGCTCCAGTGAGCGTACCACAGCTTCCTGATCCACGATAGCTGCGTGAACGGAGGCGATATCAGCCTTTGATGTGATGCACAGCGAAATAAGTGCGCCTGTTGCGATGAGCAGCATCACCATAAATACAGGGTGAACTGCTGTCTGGGGCTTTGCTGCCTTGTGGCTCTTTATATTCTGCCGTGTGTTTTCACGGGTGTTTGATCTTTCTTCTCTTTCCTCGTACTGTGAAAGGCTATAGGCGAGATTTGTATTTCTTGCTGCCATAAATATCCTTCCTTTCTTCTTTCCCAAATCTTTTTATTTATAAGTGTAAGTTTCTGTTTTACAGCTTTTCGATTATCCTGAGCTTTGCGCTCCTGCTTCTGGGGTTAGCCTCAAGCTCCTCTTCGGAGGCTTCAAGGGGCTTTCTGCACACAAGCTTTCCCTTCGGCTTGTTGCCGCATACGCATACGGGGAAGTCGGGGGGACAGGTGCAGCCCTTGCACCAGCCTGCAAACCTCTGCTTTACTATCCTGTCCTCAAGGGAGTGGAAAGTGATGATGCAGAAGCGTCCGCCGGGCTTTAAAAGCTCGAAGCCCTCATCAAGGGCACGGTCTAAGTGGTCAAACTCGCAGTTGACTGCGATACGTATTGCCTGAAATGTTTTTTTGCATGGGTTTTTGTCCCGCCTGAACTTTGCGGGAATAGAGTCCCTTACTATATCGGCAAGCTCCGTTGTAGTCTCAACAGGCTTTTCGGAGCGCCTTTTAATAATAGTTTCCGCAATTCTGGGAGCAAATTTCTCCTCGCCGTACTCGTAGAGTATCTTTGTGAGCTGCTCCTTTGAGTATTCATTGACGATATCCCTTGCAGATGTGCCTTCCTTTGACATTCTCATATCAAGGGGAGCGTCATTGTGGTAGGAAAAGCCTCTTTCGGCGTTATCCAGCTGATAGGAGGACACGCCAAGGTCAAGGAGTATTCCGTCCGCACCGCTGATGCCAAGGTCATCGGCTATCTGCTTTATCTCGGAGTAATTTCCCCTTACCACCTGTGCAGGCAGACCGCCGAGCCTTTCGGAAGCCACAGCTACAGCGTCGGGGTCACGGTCGATGCCTATGAGCCTTCCTGTTGTGAGGCGCTTTGCTATCTCACGGGAATGGCCTGCACCGCCGCAGGTACCGTCAAAATAAATTCCGTCAGGTTTGATATCAAGACCGTCAAGGCACTGCTCCAGCAGCACCGGTATATGAGCAAATTCCATATATTTTCCTTTATTATCAGAATGCAAGAGAATCTATTGCCTCAGCAAGCTCTTCGTCAGTGAACTTGGAGTTGATCTCGTTATATCGTGCGGTATCCCATATCTCGGCACGGTTAAGGTTGCCGATAATGGTGATGTCGTGGTCAAGACCTGCGTGTTCCCTTAAATTCTGGGGGATGAGTATTCTGCCCTGCTTGTCAGCCTCAGCAACGACAGCGTTTGCCGCATACTTTCTTATAGCCTGCTTTGCAACGGGACCTGAAAGGGTGCGGAGCTGTTCGGTAAATTTTTCCCATTCCTCGTTGGAATATACGTAAAGGCAGCCTTCAAGGCCTATTGTGATGACAAAATTCACGCCAAGCTGTTCTCTGAGCTTGTTGGGGAATGCCATTCTGCCCTTAGCGTCCATATTATGGTAATATGTGCCCATGAGAGGAGCGTGCATCGTCATCAGTCCTTTCCGTACAGAATTTGGGGCAGCCATTCAACACTGCTTTCAACAGGCTGTTGAAAATCACCACTTTTCACCACAAAATGGGGCTGCTTCACCACTATGATTTAATTATACACTATGTGTTACCAAATTGCAACTATTAAAGGCAAACTTAAACCCAAATAAATCAAGAATTTTACCCTTTGCTTTTGAGCATTTTGACGAAAATATCATGTCAAATCGTATAATTTGCTGTGTTTTTATCTATTTGTATAATTTTAAAGCTATTATACGGCGGTGGTGAGAAGTGGTGAAGATTTTAACCGCTTTGTAATCCCTGATACTGAATTGAAACTAATTTTTTCCTTGACAAAATATTACTTTGAAAAATATTCTAACAATTTCCTTTAAAACTGTGCATAATATCTATTGCAATATGCTTTTTATGCTGATATAATAGAAAAGGATGATTTTAAAGTGTGTCAGCAGTGCCTGAAACGCTGCTGCGAGAGAAATAGAAAAGTGTGTAAGAACGACCATATACAAACAGGGTAACTAAGGAAGGTAATACGATGTTAAAAGCTATCGGTTCCAAGCAGGATCTTTCATTGTCGGGCACTGAGTGCGGATACTACGAAGAGGTTGCGGATCTTCTCGAAAGTGAAGTTGTGCAGCAGATGAAGCAGTATATGCACCATGGTCATACGACCTGTTTTCAGCATTGCCTGAATGTTTCATACTACAACTACGTTTTCTGCAAGCTCCTTTCGCTGGACGCCCGTGCAGGTGCAAGAGCGGGTCTTATCCATGACCTGTTCCTTTACGATTGGCACGATTATGTTCGTGAAAAGGGTCAGAAAATGCACGGCTGGACCCATGCTGCAACAGCTCTTGCCAATGCTCAGAAGTATTTCGATATCACTCCCGTGGAGGCTGATATCATTGAAAAGCATATGTTCCCCATGAACATTGCGCTGCCCAAGTATAAGGAGACAGTTGTTATCATCATGGTGGATAAGATATGCGGAGCGTGGGAAGTGATCGCTCACTGGGGTCTGCTTGCAGCCCGTGCTGCAATGCTGCCAAAGAGAATGATAACTCATTTCAAAGCACGCAGATCGGCATAATAACAATAACACTGTGCGGGGTAAAAGATATAACACAGAAACGGACGTCCTTCGGGGCGTCCGTTTCTGTATCTCTGCCCGTTTTCGGTCGGTAAGCCTGCTTGCAAAACAAAAAGGACTGCGGCAGCTTTATACCACAGTCCTTTTAATTCTCGTGTTCATCGGAATTACTGATTGTCCTCGATGTACTTAACGATATCGCCTACAGTCTTGATATTTGCAACTGCTTCATCGGGGATCTCCATGTCGAACTCTTCTTCGAGGGACATAACGAGGTCAACAACGTCCAGGGAATCTGCGCCGAGATCGTCCTGAATGTTGGATGTAACGGTAACAGTATCAGCGTCAACGTCGAGCTGCTCTGCGATGAGTTCCTTAACCTTATCGAATACCATTTGAATTTCCTCCTTGTGTATTTTTATATAAAGACAAAATTGTCCTTACGGCGTGGTCAAAAATCAGTCCTCGGTAAAGGCGCCGATTTTTCTAAACTTATTATATCGTTCATTCAGCAAAAGGTCAATATCTTTATTGATTTTACTGTTCAGCGATTTTGCCAAAAATTCACTGATATTTTCGGCAGCTGTCTCGGGATCGGTGTGAGCACCGCCCTGAGGCTCGGGTATTATCTCCTCCGCAACGCCCAGCTTAACGGCGTCCTCAGCGGTTATGCGCATGATATTGCAGGCTTCCTTTTCACGGGAGGAGTCCTTCCAGAGAATGGAAGCAAAGCCTCTTGGTGAAATTACCGAATAGATGGCATTCTCCATCATTGCCAGCTCGTCGCACACGCCCAGAGCAAGTGCTCCGCCGCTGCCGCCCTCTCCAAGTATAACGGAGATAACGGGAGTTCTGAGAGTCATGAACTCGGCAAGGTTCCTTGCTATCGCTTCGCCCTGACCACGCTTTTCCGCAGCCACGCCGCAGAATGCGCCTGAGGTATCTATGAAGCAGATAACGGGGCGGTGGAATTTCTCCGCCTGTCTTGCCAGTCTCAGTGCCTTCCTGTAGCCCTCGGGGTGGGGCATTGCAAAGTTTGAAGCCTTGTTTTCAAAAATGTCACGGCCCTTTACCTCTGAAATGACGGTAACGGGCATTCCCTGAAATCTTCCCACGCCTCCGAGAATGGCGCCGTCGTCTCCGAAGAGCCTGTCGCCGTGCATCTCATAAAAGTCGGTGAAGATAAGGGGAAGATAGTCCCTGATAGTGGGGCGGTTCTTGTGGCGGATTATTTCAAGGCGGTCATATGGGGTAAGCTCGTTTATGATATTTTCCTCAGCCATTGGTGACATCCTTTCCATCGGGAGTGTAGGGCTTATGGAGACGGATAAGGTGCGCTAAGGTGTGGCGCATATTCTTTCTTTCCGTTATCATATCCACAAAACCGTTTTCAAGCATGAACTCGGCAGACTGGAAGTCCTCGGGGAGCCGCTGCTTTATGGTGCCCTCGATAACTCTTCTGCCCGCAAAGCCTATAAGCACCTTTGGTTCGGCGATGATGATATCGCCCAGAGAAGCGAATGACGCAGTTACGCCGCCTGTGGTGGGGTCGGTGATCACTGTGATGTAAAGACCGCCTGCCTGTGACAGACGTGCGGCAGCACCGCTGGTCTTTGCCATCTGCATAAGGGAGACCAGACCCTCCTGCATTCTTGCGCCGCCCGAAGCGGTGAAGAGAATGAGGGGGAGCTTTTTCTCAGCAGCTCTTTCAAAGGCACGGGTTATCTTTTCGCCCACGACGCTTCCCATGGAAGCCATCATGAAGTGGGAGTCCATTATGCCGATGATGCAGCGCTCGCCCTTTATGGTGCATTCGCCTGTAATGACGGCCTCGTTCAGACCTGTCTTTTCACGCAGAGAGCTTATCTTCTCCTGATAATCGGGGAAATCTATTGGGTTAAGGCTTGTCATACCCTTGTCGTACTCAACAAAGCTGCCGCTGTCGGCGGTTATGGCAAGGCGGTCTGCGGCGTTCATTCTGCCGTGATATCCGCAGGAGGGGCATACCCACATATTCTTTTCAAGCTCATCGTAATCGCATGATGCGGAGCATCTGGGGCATTTGAAGAGCTTTTCCGCAGGGGTCTCTTCCTTGATCTTATCCCCGTCCTCGCCGTTGAAGCGGGCAGTGACGACCTTAAACAAATCCTCTAACAAGTTTTTCGCCTCAATTCAACTTTATTTTCCCGAAAGCTTTCTTCCGAGATATCCTATATCATAGGTTCCCTTTTCAAACAAGCTGTCTCTTATAAGGGAAAGCTGGAAATCAATATTTGTGTCAACGCCGTCAACGATGAACTCGGCAAGCGCCCATTTCATCTTGGCGATAGCCTCTTCTCTGGTGGGGGCGTGAACTATGAGCTTTGCTATCATGCTGTCATAGTAGGGGGGAATGGTGTAGCCCTGATATGCGGAGCTGTCCACTCTTATTCCGGGGCCTCCGGGGATATGGAGAGCGGTTATCTGACCGGGGCTGGGGCGGAAGTTAAGTGCGGGATTTTCCGCATTTATTCTGCACTCTATTGCATGGCCCCTGATGGTGATATCCTCCTGTGCAAAGGGCAGCTTTTCGCCGTCTGCGATAAGTATCTGCTGCTTTACAAGGTCGATGCCCGTAACAGCCTCGGTAATGGGGTGCTCTACCTGGATACGGGTGTTCATCTCCATGAAATAGAAATTCCTGTCAGCGTCAACAAGGAACTCGATGGTTCCTGCGTTTGTATATCCGCAGGCTTTTGCTGCCGCAACGGCAGCCTTGCCCATTTTAGCTCTCAGTTCGGGGGTCATGATAGGTGAGGGAGTTTCCTCCAGCACCTTCTGGTTGCGCCGCTGCATGGAGCAGTCACGTTCGCCCAGATAAACTGTGTTGCCGTAGCTGTCCGCCAGTATCTGCACCTCGATGTGCTTGGGGTTCACGATGAACTTTTCCATATAAACCTCATCGTTCCCGAAGAAGTTCAGAGCTTCCTGCTTTGCTGCGGTGATAGCCGCTTCAAGGTCTTCGGGGTGCTCAACCAGACGTATTCCACGTCCGCCGCCGCCTGCCGATGCCTTTACCATAAGGGGGCAGCCTATCTCATTGCAGAGCTTCCTTGCGGCTTCCATATCGGGAACTGCTCCGTCGGAGCCGGGGATAACGGGAACGCCCGCAGCCTTCATGGTCTCCTTTGCGGCAGCCTTGTCACCCAGCATTCTTATGGATTCGGGGCGGGGGCCGATGAAAACTATATTATTTTTAAGGCACAGCTCGGCAAAATCGGCATTCTCGGACAAAAATCCGAAGCCGGGGTGAACTGCCTCTGCGCCTGTCATCTTGCACGCTTCGATTATTGCGGCAGCGTTAAGGTAGCTGTCCTTTGTGGCGGCAGGACCTATGCACACAGCCTCGTCGGCGATCTTTGCGTGAAGTGCGTGCTTATCTGCGGTGGAATAGACCGTGACGGTATGTATGCCCAGCTCTCGGCAGGCACGGATTATTCTTACGGCTATTTCGCCTCGGTTTGCTATAAGAACCTTTTTAAACATTTTATTCAGAGCCTTTCGGTTACTTTATTGCAAATGTGATCTCGGCGGAAACGGCCTTTTCGCCGTTAACGGTGCACACGCCCTTGCCAACGCCGATGGGACCCTTTACCTTGATTATCTCGACCTCGATCTTCAGTCTGTCGCCCGGAACTACCTGGCGGCGGAACTTTGCTTCCTTGATGCCGCCGAAGAAGCCGATCTTGCCCTTGTTTTCGGGGAGGGTGAGCATTGCTGCGCAGCCTGCCTGAGCCATCATCTCGACCATGAGAACTCCGGGAACTACTGGATAATCGGGGAAGTGACCCTTGAACCAGAATTCATCGGGGGTCATATTCTTGTATGCCACCACACGCTTGCCCGGCTCCAGCTCCTCGATCTCGTCGATAAGCAGGAACGGGTCACGATGGGGGATTATTTCCATGATCTGTTCTTTGTTCATAAGCATATTATTTTCCTCCTCAGCCGATTATCATTACAGGCTCGTCATATTCCACAGCCTGACCGTTCTGAGCCATGATCTCCTTGACCTCGCCGTCGCAGGGGCTGGGTATCTCGTTCATTATCTTCATGGACTCGATTATCATGATAACGTCGCCCTTCTTTACCTTCTTGCCAACTGTTACGAAAGCCGGCTTGTCGGGTGAGGGTGAGGAGTAATATGTGCCCACGATAGGAGCCTTTACCACAGTGCCGTCTATCTTCTTCTCCTTCTTTTCGGGAGCAGCCTCAGGAGCGGGTGCGGGTGTGCCAACAGGTGCTGCGAATGCGGGAGCGCCCACAGGCATGGGAGGGGGAGGGCACTTGCCCTTTATTACCAGCTTTGCACCGCTGGCCTTGTCGTCAAGAAGAATTTCTCCAAGGTTCTTGTCGTTTATAAGATCCGCCAGTGCGGAGATGTCTTTTATTTCCAGGTCAAAGGGAAGCTTTCCCATTGTTATCAGTCCTTTCGCAGTTAGCCTGTGTATTTTTTCAGGCACAGAGTAGCATTGTGGCCGCCGAAGCCCAGGCTGTTTGTGAGAGCGGCATTGACAGTGGTATTTCTGTTGCCCTCAACACAGTAGTCAAGATCGCACTCGGGGTCGGGAACCTTGTAGCCCACTGTTGCGTGGATAAAGTCCTCGTGGCAGGAAAGAGCGGTAACGATGGCTTCAACGCTTCCTGCTGCGCCCAGAAGATGACCTGTCATGGACTTGGTGGAGTTGATAGCTACCTTTCTTGCAGCTTCCTCGCCCAGAGCCAGCTTGATAGCGGTGGTCTCGTACTTGTCGTTAAGACCGGTAGAGGTTCCGTGAGCGTTGATATAGTCGATATCCTCAGGCCTCAGACCTGCTTCTTCATAAGCCAGTCTCATGCCTGCTGCAGCTGCCTCGCCTGTGGGTGAGGGGCTTGTCATATGATATGCGTCGCCTGTTGCGCCGTAGCCTGCGATCTCAGCATATATCTTTGCGCCTCTTGCCTTTGCGTGCTCAAGCTCTTCAAGCACCAGCATACCGCTGCCCTCGCCAAGGACAAAGCCGTTTCTTTCCTTGTCGAAAGGAATGGAGCATCTGGTAAGGTCATCGGAACGGGTAAGAGCCTTCATATTGTTGAAGCCGCCCAGAGCAAATTCGCTTACGCACGCCTCAGCGCCGCCTGCGATGCAGACATCAAGGTAGCCGTCCTTTATCTTTCTGAAAGCCTCGCCGATGGCGTGGGTGGAAGATGCGCAGGCTGTGGTGGTGCAGAAGTTAGCGCCCTTGAAGCCTGTTTTCATGGAAATTGTACCTGCTGCCATATTTCCGATCATCATGGGAATGAAGAAAACGGAGATCCTGTCGGGACCCTTTTCCAGATACTTGGAATGCTCCTGATTTGTAAGGTTAAGACCGCCGATACCTACGCCTGCGATAACGCCCGCACGGAATGGGTCAATGTCCTCAAACTTTGTGCCTGCGTCATCAATAGCTTCGAGAGCTGCGGTGACTGCAAACTGAGTGAAGCGGTCCATTCTCTTTGCTTCCTTCTTGTCAAGGCGCTTTTCGGGAGAAAAGTCGTTGACGGTGGCAGCGATCTTTACATCAAAATTCTCGCTTGTGATGTCGTTAATATAGGAAAAACCAAGCTTGTTAGCCTTGATATTGTTCCAGAATTCTTCTACTGTGTTGCCCAGGGGGGAAACTATTCCCATTCCCGTAACTACTACTCTTTTCATATGATACCTGTCCTTTCTTACATTGAAAGTCCGCCTGAGATCTCAATGACCTGACCTGTTACATAAGAGGAATCCTCGGAAGCAAGGAAGGATACCACGCTTGCGATCTCCTCAGGCTCGCCATAGCGCTTCATAGCGATCTGATTGAGCATAGCGTTCTTCTGCTCGTCGGTGAGCTTGTCGGTCATGGGGGTGTGGATAAAGCCGGGAGCTACAGCGTTGCAGGTGATCCCTCTGGAACCAAGCTCCTTGGCAACTGTCTTTGTCATGGAGATGATAGCGCCCTTGGAAGCGGCATAGTTTATCTGACCGGGGTTTCCGTACAGTCCTGTTACGGAAGCAAGGCTGATGATATGACCGCTCTTCTGGCGGAGCATAACATTGCCCACAAGCTTCATCATATTGAATACGCTCTTCTGGTTGACTGCAATTACCATGTCGTACTGCTCTTCGGACATTCTTGCCATAAGGCCGTCTCTTGTGATGCCTGCATTGTTTACCAGAACGTCGATGGAGCCGAAGCGTGCCTTTACGTCCTTTACCATCTGCTCGCACTGGTCGTACTTGGAAACGTCTGCGCAGAATATCTCTGCCTCAACGCCCAGAGCCTTTACCTTGTCAACGATATCGTTGTTTTCAAACATGGTCATGTTAAGGTCGTTGAAAGCAATGTTCATGCCGTCCTTTGCAAGTCTCAGAGCAATGGCTGCGCCTATTCCTCTTGATGAGCCTGTTATCAAAGCTGTTTTTGCCATTATATTATCCTCCGTAATTATTCTATTGACATTTTTCAGGAAAATTATTCAACTCAGAACTGAACGTTCAGAAGCTTGCCTGCCTGTGAAACGATGTCGTTCACTATTTCTGCGCAGGGCTTAACGTCATTTATCATACCTGCGATAAGGCCGCAGAGCATTGAGCCCTCGTCGGTGTTGCCGTCAACGACAGCCTTTCTGAGAGAGCCTACTGTGAGAGCCTCAAAGTCCTCGGGAGGAGCAGCCTTTTTCTCCATATCCTGAAGCACCTTGGTGTATTTGCTCTTGATGCAGCGGCAGGGGCTTCCCGAATAGAAGCCTGTGATGGCATTGTCGGTGTCCTTTGCCTTTACGACTGCATTCTTGTAGTTTTCGTGTATCTTGCATTCCTCGGAAGCAAGGAAGCGTGTTCCTATCTGAACGCCCTCAGCGCCCAGCATAAAGGAAGCTGCCATTCCTCTGCCGTCGGCAATTCCGCCTGCTGCGATAACGGGTATCTGCACAGCGTCAACTACCTGGGGAACGAGGCACATGGTAGTGTTCTGACCGATGTGTCCGCCTGACTCGGTGCCCTCTGCGATAACAGCGTCGGCGCCTATTCTTTCAAGTCTCTTAGCCAGTGCAACGGAGGGAACTACGGGAATTACCTTTATTCCTGCGGTTTTCCAGTCGGCAATGTACTTGCCGGGGTTGCCTGCGCCTGTGGTAACGAAAGAAACGCCCTCATCAATTACCAGCTTTGCAAGGTCATCGGCATTGGGGGACATGAGCATGATGTTCACGCCGAAGGGCTTGTCGGTAAGCTCCTTGCACTTTCTTATCTCGCTTCTGAGGTAGTCGATGGGAGCGGAGCCGCCTGCGATGATGCCTGCGCCGCCTGCGTTTGAAACAGCGGAAGCAAGGCTGCTTTCAGCGATCCATGCCATGCCGCCCTGAAGAAGGGGATACTTTATACCCAGAAGCTTTGTTACTCTGTTTTCCATTAGGTTTTCCTCCGTTTTTGAAGATGTATATATATCAGTATTCTGTGATTACCGAACCCATTGTGAGACCTGCGCCGAAGCCTACCAGACAAAGCTTGTCCCCACGCTTGAGCACGCCTCTTTCAACTGCGTCGTTGAGGGCAACGGGGATAGATGCGCTGGAGGTGTTTCCGTGGAGGTCGATGTCGGTGAAGAACTTGTCCATGCTTACGCCAAGGTTCTTTGCGGCAGTCTCGATTATTCTGATATTTGCCTGATGTGGGATAAACAGGTCGATGCTTGTGACATCAAGACCTATCTTGTCAGCTGCGTTCTTTGCAGCTGTGGGGAGCGCCTTTGTGGCGAATTTATATACTTCCTTGCCGTCCTGAACGATGCCTGTGTGAGTAACGGCAGGGTCGGTCTGGTCGTCAACGGTAAATCTGTCCTCGGTCATGAAAGGATTATCGGGGTGAGATGCCTTTGCGTAAAGGAACTTTGCACCTGTGCCGTCTGCGCCCAGCCAGCTGGTGAACATCTTGTCGGAGCGCTCAAGGAGCACTGCTGCTGCGCCGTCGCCGAAAAGAATGCAGGAGGAGCGGTCGCTGTAGTTTGTGATATAGGAAAGCTTCTCGTTTGATACTACCAGCACATATTTCAGGCTGTCGTCCGTAGCGAGGAACCTGTGCGCTGTGTCAACGGCATATACGAAGCCCGAGCATGCAGCGTTAAGGTCAAAAGCGGCAGCGTTCACTGCGCCTATCTCCCTCTGGACCAGGCACGCCATGGAGGGGGTCACGAAATCGCCTGTGATGGTGCTGTCAATGATAAGACCGATATCCTTGGGGTCGATGCCTGCTCTTTCAACAGCCTGCTTTGCTGCCATGGAGCCCATATACCATGTAGGCTCGCCGTTGGCGATGCGCCTGTGGCTTATTCCTGTGCGTGTTCTGATCCATTCGTCGTTTGTCTCGACGATCTTGGACATATCGTCGTTTGTGATGTCAAGCAGCGGAGTGTAGGCTCCTGTTGAAAGAATATTGATACCGCTCATTATATTGCTCATCCTTTCGGGAATTTGTTCTGCGGAAGCATACTTCCTCGGGAAAATTGTTAAAGATAGCCTTTTGCGTATTGTAATTTCGGAACAAATATGTTATTATAGATTTATGGCATTATTCCCGTGCAATACGATACACTATATATTGTAATATATTTTTACAGTGCTTGTCAACAGATATTTTGTCATTTTTGAAATTTTATAATCTCGGACTGTAAGGTGTGCCTAAGTTTGCCTGTGATTTTTTGTATGTTACGGCGAAAGTTTGTACGATTGGGAATAATCAAATCAAATATACGTTTTGTATAAAATATCGGAGGTTATTTTTATGTCACCTGAAAAAACAGCTTTCCTGTTCTCCGGACAGGGTTCACAGTACGCAGGCATGGGCGTTTCTCTTGTTGAGGCATATCCCGAGCTTAAAAAGATATTTGACGAGGCAAGCGAGATACTGGGCTTCGACCTTTACGACAAGTGCGCAAACGCTCCCGCTGAGGAGCTGGCTCAGACTGCGATTTCTCAGCCTGCTATCATGGCAGTTTCCCTCTGCGCTGCGGAGGCTCTCAGAATGAACGGCATCACCGCCACTGCTGCGGCAGGTCATTCTCTGGGCGAATATGCGGCTATGGTATATACGGGAATGGTATCACGCACCGACGGCTTCAGGCTCATCAAGGCAAGGAGCCTTGCAATGCAGAAGGCTGCGGAAAACAGCAGCGGAGCTATGTTTGCCATTATCGGCAGCACTCCCGCAGATATTGAAAAGGTATGCGCTGAGACTGAGGGCTACGTTGTTCCCGTAAACTACAATTCCTCCGTTCAGACAGTTATTGCAGGTGAAGAACCTGCTGCTCAGGCTGCTGCCGATACACTTGCTGCGGCAGGTGCAAGGGCTATCAGACTGAATGTTGCGGCTGCTTTCCATTCAAAGCTTATGCAGGGTGCAGCTGACGAGTTCAAGCCCGCAGCGGAGCAGATCTCCTTCAAAACTCCCGAGATAACCATGCTTTCCAACATTTCGGGCACAGTTCTTGACAGTATCGACAATATGCCCGAAAGACTGGCACTGCATATCGTATCTCCCGTAAAATTCACTTCGGAGCTTGCATATCTCAGCGAGAACGGCTATGATACTTTCATCGAGTGCGGCCCCGGAAAGGTGCTTACAGGTCTTGTAAAGAAGACACTCAAGGGCGTTAACGCAATGAACGTTCAGGACGCTGACACACTGGCAAAGGTCATAGGTTGATAATTGGCTGTCGGGATATACTATATATAGTGTATTCTGACAGTTTTGAGTGAAAATGGCATATACTATTATAATAGTGCGGAAAAACGAAAGGAAGATTTTCAGATGAAGCGCTACGGTCTTTTGGGATATCCCCTGAAGCACACCATGTCCCCGCCCATTCACAAAAGACTTTTTGAGCTGGACGGGCTTGACGGAACGAATTATGAGCTGAAAGAATATTCATCGGAAGAGCTGCCTTGCAAAATTGATGACCTTATGGCGCTGGACGGCTTCAATGTGACCATTCCCCACAAGGTGGAGATAATAAAGTATCTGGACGAACTGGGAGATTCGGCAAAACGCTATGATTCTGTCAACTGCGTTGTGAAAAAGGACGGTAAGCACATTGGCTACAACACCGACTGCGACGGCTTCCTGCGTTCCCTTGAAGCGGCAGGCTCAGGGCTTCACGGCAGGGTATTGCAGATAGGCTGCGGCGGCGTGGGCAGAATGATAGCCATTGAGGCTGTGAGACATGGGGCAGAGCTGACAGTTGCCGTGCGAAACGGCTCCGAAAGCAAGGTTCAGCCTGTGTTTGACTACGCAAAGGAAAACAATATTGATGCAAAAATAACGGTAGTCCACCCTGAGGGCATTACAGGCAGCTATGATGTGCTGGTGAATGCTTCCCCCGTGGGAATGTTCCCCCACAACGATGACTGCCCCGTAAGCGAAGATGTTATTGCAAACTGCGGCTTTGTTTTTGACGTTATCTACAATCCCGAGCGCACAAAGATCATGCAGATCGCCGAAAAGCACGGCATAAAGACCTGCGGCGGCATGGCTATGCTGGTATGGCAGGCGGCTGTGGCGCACGAGATATGGAACGGTGCTTCCTACAAAGATGATGATATAGCTGCGCTTATTGCCGATATGCACAGGCTCATGGAGGAAAAGTGATATGGGCAGGCAGTATTTCAAGGGCGGAACTCTTATGGCGCCCCTTCCTGCGGCTCTGGTGACCTGCGGCAGCGGCGACGGCAGAAATGTCCTTACGGCAGCTTGGACGGGCATCGTAAATACACGTCCTCCTATGGCATATGTTTCCATACGTCCCGAGCGCCATTCCTACGCCATTATAAAGGAGACGGGGGAGTTTGTCATCAATCTCACTACCTCGAAAATGGCAAGGGAGACTGATCTGTGCGGCATGAAAAGCGGCGCAAAGCTTGATAAATTCGCCAAATGCCACTTTGAGACAGAAAAGGCTCAGACTGTTGACTGCCCCGTGATACTTCAGTGTCCCGTTTCGCTGGAATGCAAGGTGAGAACTGCCAATGACCTTGGCAGCCACACCATGTTCATTGCGGACATCACGGGAATGAGCGTGGACGAGCGGTATGTTGACAGCAAGGGCAAGATAAATCTTCAGCAGGCAGGGCTTATGGCATATTCCCACGGCGAATATTTTGCTCTGGGACGAAAGCTGGGCGACTTCGGCTTCTCGGTGCGCAAAAAGGGGGCGGGGAAATGAGGATAATAGATTCTCACGCTCATTATGACGATGACGCTTTTGAAAGCGACCGTTATGAGCTGCTTGACAGGCTTTTTGCGGGCGATATCGACAAGATAGTGAATATCGGCTGCTCGGTGAAAAGCTCATACACCTCTGTGGCGCTGGCTGAAAAATATCCCAAAATATTTGCGGCTGTGGGGCTTCACCCCGACAGTGCCGATGAAACGGACAGGCTCGATGAAATAAAAACGCTTTGCGGCAATAAAAAAGTAGTGGCTGTGGGCGAGATAGGGCTTGACTACCACTATGAAAATCATGACCGTGAAGTTCAGAAATTCACATTTGAAGAGCAGCTGAAGCTGGCGGCGGAGGTGGGCCTCCCCGTGGTGATACACACCCGTGACGCCTGGGAGGATACCATGGCGCTGCTGAGAAAATACCGTCCCAAGGGCGTTGTGCACTGCTTTTCAGGCTCTGCGGAAACAGCCCGTGAGATAATCTCCCTGGGTATGTACATTGGATTTACGGGCGTTGTTACCTTTAAAAATTCCAAAAAGGCAAAAAATGCCCTTGCGTCTGTCCCCCATGACAGGCTCCTTGTTGAGACGGACTGCCCTTATATGGCTCCCGAACCCAACAGGGGAAAGCGCAATGACAGCGGAAATATCGTTTATACGCTGGGCGCATTTGCGGAGCTTATGGGTGTCACCCGTGAGGAAGCGGCTGAGATCACGGCGCAGAATGCGGAAAAATTATTTGGAATATGACCGAAAGGAATGATATAATGGCAGGTTTCCACGTGGCTGAGGCCACAAGCACAGTCAGCCTGAATATTGCTCTGGCTGACGCACTTTCACAGTATCCCGAGCTTTTCAGGGAAAATGTGAAAATAGCTTCATTTTTCGGCAGTATGCCCCTTATCTGGAACGGCGGAAGAATGATACTTGGCAGATTTTACCCCGACAGGGCAAAGGCTGTCATCGACGCATATAACCAGAGGGGGATACCTTACAGATTTACCTTTACAAACCCTTTTATCACCGAGGAATATCTGGACGATCCCGACTGCAACACCGCTCTTGAAATTGCGGACAACGGCATGAACGAGGTCATAGTTTTCTCGCCTGTACTGGAAAAATACATCAGGCAGACCCACCCAAATATGAAGGTCACAAGCTCCACCTGCAAGTGCATCAGGGATATGAACGATGTAAAGGCAGAGCTGGCAAAGGACTACAGCCTTGTGGTGCTTGACTACAACTTCAACAATAATTTTGAGGAGCTGGAGAAGCTCACGCCCGAGGAAAGAAAGCGCTGCGAGATACTTTCAAACCCTGTCTGTGTGGCAGGCTGTCCACGCAGAAAGGCGCATTACGAATACATCGGAAAGATGCAGCTGGAAAAGCTCGGCATATCAAAGCAGTACCCTGCCCTTACCCCCGACATCTGCCGGAGATACGGCATAAAGGAGTGGGAATGCGAGTGGAGAAAGTTTGACCCATACGGCGGAAAGGAATATCCTCTGAGAGTCACACCCGACCTGCTTTACGGAAAATATGTTCCCATGGGCTTTGAGAATTTCAAGCTTGAGGGCAGAAGTGCCAACATGATGCTTCTGTGTGAGCAGATAGTTGATTATATGGCAAAGCCCGAGTGCAAGGACAAGCTGAGATATGAGATAATGGTGGCAGCTCTTAACAACAGCGGACTGAACTATTGATCCGAAATGAAAAATATGGGCAGTTTTTAAATATTTTTTATAAAAGAGCTGTAAAAACAAATTTTAAATTTGTGCATTAAGGATATTGAAATTGCCTGTGAAATGATGTATAGTATTATACAGACCACGGAAGGGTCGGGTGAAAAGCCGGTGGGCTTCGGGTGATAAAACCCGGGAACATTCGCAAAATCCGCTCTTTTTGGGCAAAAAGTGTGCATTAAAGATAAAAAGGCTTTGGCAATTTTGTTGTATATGTACATTGACATGAACGCCCGCAAGTGGTACAATAATAGCGTGATACAACGTGAGCAGAAGCACAGTATCACCATATATTTGATTTCCATACATATTTGGAAATAAATAAAGAAAACCAAAACAAAACAAGGAGGAATTTTTCATGAACATGAAAAAGTCAATTGCTGGCGTAATGGCTGGCGCAATGGCCGTATCTGCAATGGCTGCAACTGTATCCGCTGATCAGGATACTATTTCCCTTACTTATGACCTCAAGAAGTACGTACAGGACACTTCCGTTACCTCTAAGGTAACCGTTGTTGCTAACTATGCTGCTTCCAACACCAACGCTTACTATTCCGTATCTAAGGCTGTTAACGATGAGCTTAACTCTGCTGATGCTAAGTCCTACATCACTTTCGGTCTTGACAACGCAATCGTTTGCGCTCAGGTAGCTCAGTGCTACAAGGCATATCCTAACGACACTTCCACAATCGGTGGTATGTCTGATTTCCAGGTAACTGCTACACCTATCAAGAACGTTGCTACCGGCGACCAGGGTGCTCCTGTTACCATTTCTTGGACTGCTGATGCTGGCAAGACCGATGGTTCTCACGTAACCAGCGATCTCGGCGATGGCAAGAAGTCCTTCAACATGCCTGTTTCTCTCGGCAACGTTGCTGGTTCTCTCCCCATGGCTAACTACGAGCTCGGCTCCCTCGGCTACACTGCAAACGCTGGTCAGTATGGCTTCCAGGCTCTCACTGCTAAGATGACTTACAAGGTTCCTGCACAGGTTATCGTTAACGGTTCCAACGCTTGGAGCTGGGATGCAGCAGCTGTAATCGGCGCTCTCGGCGGCGATGCATACGTTGAGAAGACCCTCACCGCTGAGATCTTCATCAACAACGGCAAGAGCCTCATCACTTCCGACCACCAGATCGAGCAGGCTCCTACTTCCGTAGCTGTTTCCGCTTTCACACAGGGCGATACTTCTGATAAGATCTACCCCATGAAGTCCACTCTTAACGCTCCCGCTAACGTAGTAAACGCTCTTACTGCTCGTAAGGCAGGCGGCAACTACTACACCAAGCCTGTAGCAGTTATCAACGACGCTATCGCTAACCACGAGAACGTAACCTTCACATTCACTTCTTACGATGGATATGTTACCACCGCTAAGTCTCACCTCTTCCAGCAGTGGGTTGAGGCTGACAGAGCTTACGGCTACCAGACTTCTTCTTATGACTGGTACAATCCTACCTTCGGTCAGCACCTCTACACCAACCTCGGTGATTCCTACAGCACCTTCGGTACTGACGATTACGATATGTACGGTTCTTACTCCTCTGCTTGGGGCACCAACCTCTTCACCGGCGCTATCGTTGTAAACAGCGGCATCACAATGCAGCTCAACGACACCGATAAGTTCAACTGGGGCAACAACACTCTTACCTTTGACTGGGCAACAATCACCGACGAAGGCAAGATCACTGATGCTAAGACCTTCCTTACTTCTATGCTCCTCTACACTCCTGCTGACTGGTACTGGGATAACCTTACTGTAGTAGTAGGCGACGATGAGAACGTTGACGCTGGCGAGGGTATCGACGGCGAAGGCGACGAGATCGACGACACTGAAGATGTTGTTGAGGACGTTGTTGAGGACGTAGTAGCTGATGATACTGCTGAGGACGATGCTCCTGCTGAGGAAGTTCCCGCTCCTGCTCCTTCTCCTGCAACCGGTAACGCTTCTGTAGCTCTCGCAGTTATCCCTGTAGCTCTTGCTGCAGCTGCTGTAGTAGCTAAGAAGAGAGGCTAATCTCCACTCGGAGTTTACTTCTTGAAGTTACTTAATAAGTAATCAGATTCCGCTCACAAGAAATTGTGAGCGGAATTTTTTTGTTGACCTGCGAATTTTTCCATTACTGCTTATGTTATTTGTACATATTATCTGGTTTTTGACGATATAATATGTGCAGAAAATTATACAAATCGTAAAATGCACCAATTACTTAATCGTTTAATTGGAGCATTTAACCAAAAAAAGACGGTCAAAATATACACAAAAAACAACAACATTACTTGACAACCATTAGTCAACTTGATATAATTATTATACGGGTCCATAGTTTTTCATTGTTCTCACTGAATTTTTTTGTCAAATTGCCATAAAGCTAACGCAATTTTCGCACAAGTATCACGAAACGGGGAAGTTGCGCCTCAAAAGCTTGATAACAGCATTTGCTTCTCTCGGTGATAATATTGATAAAATAATATCAAAGCGTCCCTATTCTTATACGAAAGGTGGTCTATCTTTTGTCAAGGAAAACAAGTCTAAAAAGGCTCCTGTCGGGTGTAATGGCTGTGATGATCTGCATGACTTCTTTTTCGTTTACAGCATTTGCAGATTCAGAGTCAGCTGCTGACGAAATTCTGCAAACTGAGGCGGAAAAGTACGAACTCCCTGAGATCACATACGTCAAGCAAAAAACGTACAGCGATTATTACTCCGAAATTTCTGACAAAGTACGTCCGAGAGACGAAGTCTTTCTGCAGTATTCTTCATGTTCTGACGACGCTCAGGTTGAAGTCGGAAGATACGAGGGCAAAGACGATGTCGTTATCTGGTCAAACGAAGACGGCACACTTGACTTCACTGTTGACGTAACTACAGCAGGCGCATACAACATGGAGGTTTGCTATTACCCCATCACAGGCGGCAATACCACTTCCGAAATGTCTGTGCTCATCGATGACGAAACTCCGTTCGATACTGCAATGCGTGTAAGCTTCCCGAGAATCTGGAAGTCTGCTTACGAGATCGCTCCCAACGAGCGTGGAAACGAAACCCGTCCCCCTCAGATCGAGGATCCTTTGTGGGTAACAACCTCCTTCAAGGATTCTGACGGACTTTACAACGAGCCTCTTTATTTCTACTTTGACGAGGGTCAGCATACTGTAAGCCTTAATTCCGAAAAGGCTTCCGTTGCTATTGCTTACATCAAGCTTTATCAGTATGAGCCTGCTGAGGCTTATACCGCTCCTTCCGATGAAGAACTGAGAGCAAACGCAGGTGCTGAGACTGTTAAGATTCAGGGTATGAAAGACCGATCTTGTCTTTTAGTAGATTGGAAAGATAGGTCGGGTTGAG
>OQVL01000099.1_pt1 | contig 34268 bp, 37 predicted proteins | sample 1691501 | NCBI WGS metagenome assembly OQVL01 (sample SAMN03418253, study PRJEB22391) | human gut metagenome | biome: human-gut; feature: organic feature; material: feces | host: Homo sapiens | place: Tanzania | collected 2013-01 | reverse complement strand
ACTGTTCGGACGCGCAAATCATGCCGTTGTCAAACGTCTTGCTGAGCAAGATGGAGGAAACAGCCATCTTGACGTCGGCGGTTTCGTCGATGACCGCGGGCGTGTTGCCGGGACCGACGCCCAAAGCGGGCTTGCCCGACGAATAAGCGGCTTTGACCATGCCGGGACCGCCGGTCGCCAGAATGATGTCGACCTTGGGGTGTTTCATCAGCATGTCGGACAATTCAATGGACGGTTCGTCGATCCAGCCGACGATGCCTTCGGGCGCGCCGGCTTTGACAGCGGCTTCCAGACACAGTTTCGCCGCGGCGATCGTGCTGTTTTTCGCGCGCGGGTGCGGCGAAAAGACAATGGCGTTGCGGGTTTTCAGCGCGATCAGCGTTTTGAAAATCGCGGTGGAAGTCGGATTCGTCGTCGGAACGACGCCCGCGATGACGCCGATGGGTTCGGCGATTTTTTTGATACCGTTGGCTTTGTCTTCTTTAATGATGCCGCAGGTTTTCATATCGCGGTATTTGTTATAAATGTATTCGGACGCGAAGTGGTTCTTGATCACTTTGTCTTCGACGACGCCCATGCCCGTTTCCTCGACAGCCATTTTCGCCAAGGGAATACGCATTTTGTTGGCGGCCAGAGAAACCGCGCGGAAGATCTTGTCGACCTGTTCCTGCGTATAGGTGGCATAAACCGCCTGCGCTTCGTGCGCTTTGGAGATAACCAGCTCCAAATCTTCTGCTGTTTTAACTTCCATTGAATCCTTACCTTGTTCAAGATGATCGCCCCCCGCGCCTGCGCCCGGGAACCGGCAAATCGTGATTTGTTTCACGATTAGCTATATAAATCAGACCGCCGTAAAAAGCAATCTTTTTCTACACGTCCGTTTATTTTTTTGCCGTTCGAAAACGGGGCGATCGGACGGCGGCGTTCAAATCGTTTTTCGCCGTCCCGTCTTGCCCGTATCCGTTTTTGAAAACACGTGCGCCTTTCCGAATTTTGTTTTTGCGCGTAAAAAAACGGATTATACTGAACCGAAGTTTCAATTTATGAAAAGGCTGTTCCCCATGTCCGTCTTTGCCGCCGTTGCCGTTGCGATCCCTCTTTATCTTGTTTTTCTTTACAACTGCTTTATCCGCATGAAAAACCGCTGCGACGAGGGGTGGAGCGGCGTCACCGTCCAGCTGAAACGCCGCCGCGACCTGATTCCCAATTTGGTCGAATGCGTCAAAGGATACGCGAAACACGAACAATCGACGCTGGAAAACGTCGTTAAATTGCGCAACGCCGCGATGAACGCGTCCGCCCCCGCCGACGTCGCCAAAGCCGAAAGCGATCTGTCGCGGGGATTGAAATCGCTGTTCGCGCTGGGGGAAAGCTATCCCGAACTGAAAGCGGGCGCGAATTTCGCCAAATTGCAGGATTCGCTGGACAAGATCGAAGACGATCTGCAAAACGCCCGACGTTATTACAACGCGACCGCGCGCGATTACAATACGGCGGTCGACACGTTCCCGTCAAATCTGATCGCCCGACGTTTCGGCTTTTCCAAACGCGAGTTTTTCGACATCGCGGAACAGGAAAAAGAAAACGTCGCCGTTTCTTTTTAAGGAGGCGTCATGAAACGTCCGCCGTTCGCGTTCGCCCTGCTGTTCGTCTGGCTGTTTTCGTTCCCCGCCGCCGCGGGGTGCGAGATGATAAAAAATTTTGAATCGACGATTCGGGTTGAATCGGACGCCTCCGTCACCGTTTCGGAACGCATTACCGTCAACCGCGAAGGAAAGCAAATCAGGCGCGGCATATATCGCGATCTGCCGTGGACGCGCGGCGTCGGCTACCGCGTCCTTTCGGTCAGGCGCGACGGAAAGCCGGAACCTTACTTCACGGAAAACGCGAACGGACGGTTCCGCATCAACACGGGAACGGACGAATTTTTGCCGCATAACGGATTGTACACGTTTGAAATCACCTATCAGGCGTCTAACATTGTACGGGCATTCGACGGCTATGACGAAGTCTACTGGAACGCCACGGGCAACGATTGGAATTTTCCGATTGAAAAAGCGTCCGCCCGCGTTATCGTTCCGCACGGCGCGAAAGTTCTGCAAACCGCAAGCTACGCCGGAAAGCGGGGAAGCAAAACGCCCGCCGCGTTCAATCCCGACACGGACGTTTTTTCAGCCGCTTATTTAAACCCGAACGAGGGACTGACCGTCGCCGTCGGGTTTGAAAAAGGATTTGTCGTCGACGCCCTGCCCGTTTCTTTGCGCGACCGCTTTTCGACAGAACGGCTTGCGCGGCTGTCGGCGTTGATTTTGTTGACTTATCTGGTTGTCACTTGGGCGTTGTACGGCGTTGACCCTGAAAAGCCCGCCGTCATGCCGCGTTTCGACGTCATTTCCGACACGACCCCCGCAATGGCGCATTTTATCGACAGTTACGGACGCGACGACGGCTCAAGCCTGTCCGCCGCTTTACTGCAAGGGGGCGTTTCCGGATTTCTGAAAATCCGTTCCGACGGCACTGACGATTTTTTGATCGAAAAGGCGCGCGCCCCCAAAAACGGCGAAGAAAAAATCCTTGATAAAAACCTGTGCTTTCCCGTGCGATTAAAAGGCAAATATTCCGCCGAAATGAACAAGTGCCGGAACGCGCTGAAAAAATTTCTGGCGGCGAAAGCGGCGGACTATTTTGCCGCGAATCGGAGACTGATCGTCATTGCGATTCTTTTGTTGTCGGGATTGACGGCGTTTCAGCTGGCGCGGGCGGACGCCCTGCCTTTGACCGCGCTTTTCGCGTTTTACCTGCTCTTTATGATTCCGGCGGGAAAAGGCGTTCTGATAATGATTGCGACACGGACGTTCAAATTCATATCCGTTTTCACTTTCGCTTTCGTCGCTTTTCATTTTTCCATGATGGGGATCGCGATGTCCGAAAACAATCCGGATCTGCCGCCGGTGTTTGCTTTCTACGCGGCGGGCGGGCTGGCGATTTTGATTTACGCGCACCTGATTGTTCGTCCGACGCGGCGGGGAACGGACATCATCGCCCATTCGGACGGCATCAAGATGTTTTTAAAGGCTGTCGACACGAAACTTCCCGCGCCCGCGGATTTCACCAAAATGGAAAAACTGCTGCCCTATGCCGTTTTGTTCGGACTGGAAAAGGAATGGGAAAATAAAATGCGCCGTCTGACCGATATGTCGCAATACTGTCCGTCATGGTATTCGGGCGGGCGGTTCCGCGCGTCCGATTTCAGCGGATTCAATTCCTGCGCGGCGGCGTCCTGCACGCCCCCGTCACGATCCGGATCGGGCGGCGGCGGATTTTCCGGCGGCGGTTTCGGCGGCGGAGGCGGAGGCGGTCGTTAATCGCCGCTCAGCAGACTTTTGGAAAAAACGTATCGTTTTTTGTTTTTCGTGTAATGTCCGTACTGTATCGCCTGACAAGGACAATAATTCAGGCATGCCTGACACATTTCACAGTGATCGCCCCAGACCGGTTTTTGCGAAACACTGATATTGCCGACGGGACAAACTTTGGCGCACAGACCGCATTGATTGCAGGCGTCCGTTGCGTAAAATCCCTTCACCGTCATAAGTTTTTCAAACAGCGGTCGACCGATTCCCGACAATACCGACGCGCCAAACCCGCGTGTCAGGCGAAACGTTTTTTCATCTTTTTTCAAAGAATCGACTATTAATCCCAAACGCACCTGCGCCCGAGCAATCAGCTGCCGTTTCTTTTTTTCACGATCCGCGCGCACAAACGGCGCCAGCAGATAATTATTCGGCATTTTCAGCGAAAATCCCGCATCGCAACGCATGCCCCTTTCTTTTAACGCTTTTTGCATAATGCGGTCGATCCTGCCTGTTTGCGTGTGACAAGTGCAGACAAAATAAACAAAGTTGCCGTCATATTTTTCAAACCTGACGCGCCGGATAAAATCAAACACGCACTTTGGCGCCGACCACGCGTAAACGGGAAAAACAAATCCGATTTTTTCATCAGTCGCCGGCTGATATTCCGACCGGGCTTCGGGAATGAAAACGGCTTTATCGTTTAATTGACGCGCCAATTCTTCGGCGACCCAGCGCGAATTTCCCGTTCCTGAAAAATAAAAAATCATTCTTCCGCCTTTATCCTTTTGAAACAAACATTCCCGATCAACATATCATATTCTTTTTTTTCAAAAAGCCCTATTCAAAACAGGCTTTTGATTTGCATTTTAACCGAAAAGCGTCAACAATGGCAAACGGATCAATTTCACCGGAGGACGGCTATGAAAAAATTTTTTGCTTTTTTAACGGTCTGCCTTTTGTCCGCCTGTTCGGCGTCAACGGAACAGCCGGACAACAGGACATATCGGCTGATCAACGCCATGAATGACGCGCGGATCACCATCAGTTTTGATCCCGCAGAACTCCGCTATGCCGGAAAAGCCGCCGTCAACCTTTATTTCGGCACCTATAAGGCAAACGGCAAAAAATTAAGATTGGGACCGGCGGGCGTCACCATGATGATGGGGCCCGAACCGTTGATGCGGGCGGAACAGGATTACCTGCAGGCGCTGGAAAAAGTCGTTTCTTTCGAACGCGACGGCGATGATCTGACTCTGACGACGTCCGACGGACGGAAGCTGGAGTTCAAGCAAACGGACGAAACAGACGAAACGGACGAATAAGCTTATTTTACTTTGAAGAAACAGCCGCGTCTGGTATAACGACCATAACTTGTTTTCATTAAAAGAGGATAATTATGGCTTCATACCAGTATATTTACGTGATGAAAAACCTGTCTAAAACGTATCCCGGGGGCAAACAGGTGCTGAACAACATCTGGCTGTCATTTTTTCCGGGGGCAAAGATCGGCGTTTTGGGCGCGAACGGCGCGGGTAAATCAACGCTGTTGAAAATCATGGCGGGCATTGAAACCGAATTTAACGGCGAAGCTTGGGTCGCCGAAGGGGCAAGTGTGGGATATCTGCCTCAGGAACCGCAGCTGGATCCGTCAAAAAACGTTATGGAAAACGTTATGGACGGGTGCGGGGAAACGCGCGACTTATTAAAGCGCTTTGAAGAAATTTCAATGAAATTCGCCGAAGAAATGACCGACGACGAAATGAACGCTTTAATCGCGGAACAGGCGGAACTGCAAGAAAAAATAGATGCCTGCAACGGTTGGGATCTGGAACGCACGGTTGAAATCGCCATGGACGCGCTACGCTGTCCGCCGGCTGACGCGGACGTGACAAAGCTGTCAGGCGGGGAAAAACGACGCGTCGCTTTGTGCCGTCTGCTGCTGTCGAAACCCGATCTGTTGCTGTTGGACGAACCGACGAACCATTTGGACGCCGAATCCGTCGCGTGGCTGCAACAGCATCTGCACGATTATCCGGGAACCGTCGTTATGGTCACGCACGATCGTTACTTCCTTGACAACGTGACGGGTTGGATTCTGGAACTGGATCGCGGCGAAGGCATTCCTTACGAAGGCAATTATTCTTCGTGGCTGGAACAAAAGGAAAAACGTCTGGCGCAGGAAGCCAAAGAGGAATCCGCCCGTCAACGCACGATCAAACAGGAATTGGAATGGATCCGCCAAAGCCCGCGCGCCCGTCAGGCTAAATCCAAAGCCCGTATTCAGGCGTTTGACGCTTTGGTCAACGAAGCGGACAAACAGACCATCGAAAACGCGCAGATTGTCATTCCGCCCTGCCCGCGTCTGGGCGATCTGGTTATTGAAGCCAAGAACATATCCAAAGGTTACGGCGACCGTTTGCTGATCGACGATTTATCCTTCAAGCTGCCGCCCGGCGGCATTGTCGGCGTCATCGGTCCGAACGGCGCGGGAAAAACGACGCTGATGCGTATGATCACCGGTCAGGAAACGCCGGATTCGGGCGATTTCCGCATCGGCGAAACCGTTGTTCTGGGCTATGTCGACCAAAGCCGCGACGCTTTGGATTCCAATAAAACGGTATGGGAGGAAATCTCCGGCGGTAATGACGAAGTGACCTTGGGCAAACGTAAAATTCCGTCGCGCGCCTATGTCGGTCAGTTTAATTTCAAAGGTTCCGACCAGCAGAAAAAAGTCGGATTGTTGTCCGGCGGGGAACGCAACCGCGTCCACATGGCTAAAATGCTGAAATCGGGATCCAATGTGATTTTGCTGGACGAACCGACAAACGATTTGGACGTCGACACCCTGCGCGCTTTGGAACAAGCATTGCTGTCGTTCCCCGGCTGTGCCGTCGTCACATCGCACGACCGCTGGTTTCTTGACCGCATCGCGACGCATATTCTGGCGTTTGAAGGCGACAGCCACGTCGAATGGTTTGAAGGCAATTACGAAGAATACGAAGCCGACAAAAAACGCCGTCTGGGCGCCGAGGCGGATCAGCCGCACCGCGTGAAATATAAACCGCTGGTCAGAAAATGACAGCCGGAAAACCGCATTGAAAAAGCCCCCGAAAGGGGGCTTTTGAATTATTCGGCTTTTGACCGGAGGGGTGTTCCGCCTCTCCCCGCCCGCGCGTCAGTCTTTCAGATCGCCGGACACCAGCGGCAACTTGGACACATGACGCACCGGCGCGGTATATTCGCGCACGATGCCTTTCGCCGGATTTTCACCCGTCGGATCGGTAAACTCCGCGACCAGCACCGAAGACACCTGTTTCAACAGCGGGCAGACTTCGGGGTGAATGTAGTCCAAAACAATCATCTGATCGGCGGTGCGGTAAAACAGCGCGTGGTTTTCTCCGCTGAACAGAATTTGGGGACGGTCGGGGCTGCCTTCGCGGGCTTTCAGACAGAACAGCAATTCACCGTCCGCGTTTGCCAAAATATCGTAGTAAGCTTCCGTTTCAACCGCTGTTTTGTTCATTTCCAATTCTCCGTTGTTTCGGACAAAGTCCAGAAATCTTTTGCTATTTTAAACGGTATTCGTTCCATATCAAGGAAAAAGTGTTCCGTCTTCGCGCGCCCTCTTATTTGCGCTGAATATTGGTCGTCGTCGTTTTCCTTTTGGTGTTGTAATGACAAGTGTAGGACAACGGCGTTTTCGTTCCGTCGTTGCCGATCAACTGCGCCGAATCCCCGATCAACAAAATGTCGTCCTTCAACACGTCGATTTCGTAACGGGTGAATTTGTACACCTTGGGCGAAACGGTCCATTCGAAACGCCCCGGAATATCCTTGGCGACGGCGTTTTCGCACGACATCTGCGCGATATCTTCGTATTCCTCGTAATAAGAGTTTTTCTTCGTGTTCATTTTGCGGCATTCCTCGTCCGTCGTGCAGATGCGCGTCGACGCCATCTGCGCGCGCATTTTGTCCGCTTCCCGCTGACGGCGGATCACCTGCGCCTGACGCGCGCGTTCGAATTCATTATCCCGACCGACCTGAACGCCCGCCACCTGCAACGACAGCAAAAACGCCCCCAGCAACAGCGCGACCATCGTCAGCTGAATTGTCGCGATACCGCGTTCGCGCGCTTTTTCGCGCAGAGTGTACGCGCCGAATCCCAGTCCGCCGACGATCAAAACCGCCAGCAGATTGGACAGGAAACCGCCGCCCGACATAACGTCGGAAAACATCGACCACGCCATCACGGCGAAAACAAACAGGAAAAAATAGGAAAAAGCGGGATACTTCGTCGCTTTCAGCACGTTTTTCTCGCCCGCCAGAAACGCGGCGCCAAACAATCCGCCGAACATGATGAAACTGAGCAGAACTTTGCCGAACGCGCCCATGACGGAAAACAGCAACAAAAACACCAGCACCACCACCAAAACCGTTCCGTAGGCGATTCCGACGCGGACGGCGGCTTCTTTGTTTTGCGCCATCAGCGTTTTCAAATCGCCGCGCAACAGGAGCTCAATGTCTTCGTCCGTCAACAGGAGGATATCTTTGATTTTTTCCTGTAAATTCTGCATGTTTCAATCCTTGTTCCATAAAACCGTTTTAAGAAAGCACAAAATCGATAAAAAAGCAAAAACTAAAATCCGCCGCCTTTCAGCAAACGGCGTTTTTCGCGATCCCAATCGCGTTTTTTAATATCTTCGCGGCGGTCGACGTTGTTCTTTCCGACACCCAGTCCCAGCTTAATTTTCGCGATGCCGCGCGCATTGAAATACAGCTCCAGCGGAATCAGCGTGTAGCCTTTGCGCGCGATGGCGCCCGTCAGCCGCTTCACCTCTTTTTTATGCAGCAGCAGTTGACGCGGGCGGGCGGCGGTGTGCTTCACATAGCCGATCGATCCGTATTCCAAAATCGTTGCGTTCAACAGGTAGATGCCGCCTTCCTGCGCGGCGGCGTAGGCTTCGTTGATGCTGGCGCGTCCCTGCCGCAGGGATTTGACCTCCGCCCCCGTCAGAATCAAGCCGGCTTCAATCGTTTCCTCGATCGCGTAGTTAAAGCCCGCCTTTCTGTTTTTGGCGACCGTCCCCGTGCTGATCAATGTCGATGTTTTTTTCGCGGGCATGATCTACTCCGCCAATCCCGTCTGACGCATTGCCGCCAAAACGGTTTCCTTCGATTTTTCGGAAATCCCGCACAGAGGCAGACGCACGGATCCGTCGCCGAACCCCAGTTGCGCCGCCGCGAATTTCACGGGACACGGGTTTGTTTCGACAAACATCGCGTCGTGCAGGTCGACCAGCAAATCGCGCAAACGCTCCAGTTCGGCGCGATCGCCCGCCGCCCACGCGCGATGTATCCCCGCGCACAAAGCGGGCGCGACATTCGCCGTCACGGAAATGCACCCGTCGCCGCCATGCGCCAGAAAAGCGACGATGCTAGCGTCTTCGCCCGACAGAATCGAGAAATCCCCGCCGACCCGTTTTCGGATTTTCAGCGGACGCATGATATCGGGAGTCGCGTCTTTGATTCCGACGACGTGCGGCAAACCGGACAGACGGGCGACGGTTTCGACCGTCAGGCACACGCCCGTGCGCCCCGGCACGTTGTAAAGAATAATCGGCAGATCCGTCGCATCGTGAACGGCTTTGAAATGCAAATAGAGTCCCTCTTGCGTCGGTTTGTTGTAATACGGCGTGACGATCAAAGCCGCATCCGCCCCCGCCTTTTGCGCGAACAAAGTGTTTTCGACAACCTTGACCGTGTTGTTGCCGCCCGTTCCGACAATGACGGGAACGCGTCCGGCGACCTGTTTGACGCACGCGTCCACCACCGTTTCATATTCGCGCGGCGTCATGACGGCGCTTTCGCCCGTCGTGCCGCAAACGACAACCCCGTCAACCCCCGACTTGATTTGAAATTCAATCAGACGCGCGAAAGCGTCCAAATCGATCCGTCCGTTTTCAAACGGCGTAATCAAAGCGGTGAAAAGCCCCGTGAACATCAAAGACCTCCTGCGTCAAAAGGGTTAAAAAAACAATTTATCAAATTAACCGTATCTTAAAATAAATGCCACAAAAATAAAAGCGGTATCATAATTTCGACGAAAGGAAAAAAGTGAAACGTCGCGTTTTGCTGTCTTGTTTGTGCTTTTTCGCGGCGCCCGCCTGTTTCGCAGCCACGTCGCAGTCCCGCATTGACGCCGTCAAATCCGCCGCCGCGCGGGATTATCCGGCGGCGTTTGCCAAAGCCAGGGAAACAAAAGACCCGACGCTGATCAAACTGATCGACTGGTTTTCGCTGACAGATGCGAACCAAACGATTGATTTCAACGCCGCGCAACGGTTTATGAAGAAAAACCCGAACTGGCCGCGCGTCTACATGATTCGCCGCAACGCCGAACAGGCTTTGCTGGAAAAGGGCGACGAGGCGGCGCTGGAAAAATGGTTTTGCCGCCACCCGCCCGTTTCGGCGCGCGCCGTGCTGGCTTACGCCGACATTTTGATGCGGCGCAAAGAATGGGAAAAAGCCGTTCCGATGCTTCATTCCCTGTGGAACAAAAGCGATTTGAGCGACGAAGAAGCCGATCTGGTGCGCGAACGGCTGTTTTTTCTGCTGGACGAACGCGATTTCGATCTGCGCGCCCGAAAACTGCTGAACGAGCGCAAACACGCCAAAGCGCGCGCCCTGTTTCCCAAAATGAACAGCCGCGACCGAGCCTTGGCGCAGGTACGCGCCGATTTCGTCGCCAACAGGAAAAACGCGCAAAGGGAATTTAAAAATCTGCCCGAAAGTCAGCAACTGGACGCGGACGCGTCTTTCGACCTGTTGCGCTGGCTGCGCGTGAACAAAAAATATTCCGCCGCGGCGAAACTGCTGCACGATATCGATCCCGACAAACAAAACCGTTCCGTTTGGTGGACGGAACGAACCAATCTGATTCGCCAGTTTTTAAGCGAAAAGGACTATAAAACCGCCTATCAAATCGCCAAAAACCACAATCTGACCAAAGGCGCGGATTTCGCCGACGCCGAATGGACGGCGGGCTGGATCGCCCTGCGCCGGTTGAAAAAGAACGACGACGCCCTGCGCCATTTCAAAACAATGCTTGCCGCCGTGTCGTCGCCGATGAGCGTCGCGCGCGCAGGATACTGGCTGGGCAGGACTTACGAAGCGATCGGCAAAAAATCAAAAGCCGACGAAAATTATCAAAAAGCGGCGCGTCACATCACGACGATTTACGGACAACTGGCGGCGATCAAGCTGGGAACGACCGTTGCCGCCCTGCCCGCCGAACACCCCGTCGACGCCGCGCTGTCGAAAAAAATCCGGCAAAGCGAGCTGTATGCCGTCATGAAAATCCTGCAAGACGCGCAGATGCACGATTTGGTCGGCGTGTTCGCCACCCGTTTGTTTCTGGACGCGACGACGCCCGCCGCCGTATCGGCTTTGGCGCATTTGCTCAACGAGGATTTAAAGCGCGAAGATTTGGCGGTCGCCGTTGCGCGGCGCGCCCGCCAAAACGGCATAGACATCGTTTCACTGGGGTATCCCGTCAAAGATTTGCGCCACGACGAACGCACGGAAACGGCTCTGGTGCTGTCGATTATCCGTCAGGAAAGCAGTTTCGCGTCGCATGCGGTTTCCCCCGCCGGCGCGCGCGGATTGATGCAGATCATGCCGGCGACCGCCAAACAGATGGCAAAAAAGAAACGCAAAGGCTTTTCCGTCCAAAAACTGAACGCCGATCCCGATTTCAATGTGGAATTGGGCAGTGCCTATATCGGCGATTTGCTGAAACGCTACGGCGGATCGTACATTTTGGCGATCGCCGCGTACAACGCCGGACCGACGAATGTGAACCGCTGGCTCAAAGCGTTCGGACGCCCGCACGAAGACGTCGACCCCGTCGACTGGATCGAAAGCATACCGTTTGCGGAAACGCGCAACTATGTCCAGCGCGTTTTGGAAAATCTGCACATTTACAGACGCCACCTGAACGCGCCCGAATCGGAACTGACCGTCTGGCGGCGGGGAAAAGACGGATAGAAGCGGATCGTCATAACCGTTCGACCGTTTCGGACCGTTTCAGACAGTGTTTCGAAATGCGCCATTTTTTAACGGCGGCAACGACGGTTTTGTCTTCGGGACGTTCGAAACGCCAGCCTTTTTTCAACAAACGCTCCACCGCCCATTTATTGGCTTTGAACGACAAAAGAACGGACAGAACCAGCAAAGCCGCCCCCGCCGCGTCGTCCGCGGGGGAACTTTCGGTAAAAGCGTAATAATCTTCGGGCGTCGCGGCGTTCAAAACCTGTTTCAGCTTTTCATAAAAAGAAAGCAGCTGAACCGTCGTCAGCGCGAACATCAGCCACGCCCACCCCCACAGCCGTTTAAAAAAAAGCGGCAAACCGAAAAATCCGCCGACCAGCAAAACAGTCAAATCAAACGAGTTTGACGATACGCTTTTACGTTCGCCGTTCGCGGGATTAAACATTTCCAGCTTGGGCGTTTTAACCACGCCGAAAAAAATCAGTTTCAAAAAGTCTTTCATCTCGACCGCCTGTTGTTTTTCCCAAGGATATACCAAAAAATGGCGAAGACCACCCTTTATTTTTCAGAACGGTAAAAATCGTCCAGTTCGTCCAGCATCGCGTTGATTGCCCGATAAACGGCGGCATAGGTAGCTTTCGTTCCGTTCAGAACCGGATATTTCAGCAAAAATTCGCGAATATTGCCCTCGTCGCGCAGAAAATGCCGCGCATAGACGCCGAAGCTCCCCAGCCGTTTCAGCGCGCGCAGGTAACGGTCGGCGGCGTCACACCGCCAATCCGGCGCATCGGCCCCGTTTTTTCCGCCCTGCACAAACAATCTGTCATAATTTCGGGTGATTTTAGGATTGAACAACGACGCGCGCCAGTCCGCCGCGAAACGAACACCTGCCCGCAAACGGTTTTCCGCCGTCGGCGTTTTTCCCAGCTTTCCTTTTTCATACATCTTGATCAACGTTGTTTTTTCACTGATTCTTTTGATTTTTGCAACAGGCTTTTCCATTTTTCCCCCATAGTTAAAATTGCTTCAACACGCCCTGTTTATCACGTTATGTTTATAATGTCAACAACAAATAGTTAATTCATTTCCGTGATAAAATATGCCACTATGACTGTTGCGGGTTAATTCCAACAAAAGGACCGTTATGATTGGTGAACGCTTACAACAACGAATCGCGCAACTGGGATTGACTCAGCAACGGGCGGCGGATCAACTGAACATCAGCCAAAGTCGGCTGAACCAGTATCTAAAGGACAAACGCGAACCCGACGGGGCAATGTTTTGCAAAATCTGCCGTACATTCGGGGTCACGCCCGACTGGCTGTACGGGTTTGAACAAAGTTCCCCCGCGGAGTTGCCGAAAATCGATAAAACCGCGTTGGAAAACGCCGTTCTGTTTTTGAAAAAATACGAACAAACCAAACGCAAAACTTTTTCGGCGGAACAAACCGCCCGCATCGTCGCCGTCGTGTACGACATCATCGTCACGGAATCGGCGGAAAACGCTCAAAAAGCAATCGAATGGGTTATAGAGGCTGTTGCATGATAATACAAGATAATCGACCAAACCGACCACGGTCGGACACTTTTGACGCCCGAATGGCGCAGTTGCGAAATTTGCTGAACGAACCGTCGGACGGCGATGCGGGGCGGACGACCGAATCCGTCGCCGACGGCAAAACCGTGCAAATCAACGTCACGGGAAACAATAACGTGATTTCCGCGGATAAAGCGCGTTCCTGCGCCAAAACCGCGAAATCGGGCAGAGATTGGGGACTTGTCGCCGCCACCGTCGCTTTGTCACTCTTTTTTTAATCCCGCCTTCCCGTCAAAATTATGACGGAGCTTTTTATGCAACCGAAGGTTGCATCTCCCCGATATCGGATACATACCTGCTGAAACGCTATGTCAAAGACACGTCTTTGAAACAGCGCAGGCACCCCAATTCCGTTTGGGCGGAATTGAAGCGCAAATACGACTTTTACACATACAAAGAAATCGATTGCCGCAAAATGTCGGTTATCAAGCACGATCTTAATCTGGAAAAATATCTGCCGGAACAAAACATACCCGAACGTAAAGCAATCAGAAACAAAAGTATTATGCCTTAAATGGCATAATGACAAAACGCGTCAAAACACTAACATATACTGTTATGAAGCGCCTTTTTTAAAACTGCTTCTTTGTAATATTCATAACGGAAAAGGAGAATAACATGTTTATCAAAAAAGCTTTGTTGGGGTCCATCGGTTTCGCCGTCGCCCTTGCCGCGACGGGCGTCAACGACGCCGCGGCGCAGACACCGTGCGGCGACCGCCCCTATATCGCCGTCAGATCCGGTGTGGCGATGCTGAAAAACCACATTAAAAAGAATGCTTGGGAAGGATCCGTCGCCATGGGCATGCAGCTGGACGCGATGCGCGCCGAACTGGATTACACTTACCGCGACAAAATCAAAAAACAGCACGCGGGGCGTGAACACGAAAACGACACGATGAGTTTGATGGTCAACGGATATTACGACATTCCGACCGATATGGCGCTGAAACCGTTTGTCAATCTGGGCATCGGCGCGTCGCGGCTGAAAATGAAAGTGGCTGACGTTTCATCGAAAACACACTATAAATTTTCGTGGGCGGGCGGCGTCGGCGTCGGCTATGAACTGTCGCGCGACTGGACGCTTGACGTCGGTTACCGTTTTCAAGATTTGGGAAAAGACGTCAAATCCAACGAATTTTACGGCGGCGTCCGATTCGCGTTTTAATCGCTTCGCCTGAACGAAAAGCCGGAAACCGCGCGTTTCCGGCTTTTTGTTTTGCCGTGCTTGACTTTTTTTCTTAAAAAAAATAACATATCGTTATTAAAAAGGAAAAGAAACGATGTCAAACGCAAAACGGGATTTGGAAACAATCGAACGGATTATCGACAATCACACCGCCTGCCGCACCGTCGCCGAACGATTGGACGACACGCTGGAAACGGGAAGCTTGTCGGATTATCTGACCGGACTGGACGATTTATATTTTGATTTTCTGCTGCCCCTGAAAAACGAAATCGACGACATAAACGCCGCCGATTCGACCGTCTTTTCGGACAGATACGATTATTTTTCCCGCACCTAAGCCGTCTGTTGCATTGACACGCCGTCGTCGGCGGGAACTATCAGCTTTCCAACCAGCGACGCCGTTTCGCACAGCGTGACGGGGATATCGTACTGCCGCACGATTTCGGACGAATCTTCCGGCGTTTCGACGAAGCGGACTTTTGACGCGTGCGTCAGAACGGGATAGAACTCCGCCCCCAAATTATCCAGCATAATCACCTGTTCCGGACGGCGCAATAAAAACACATGATTGTCGGCGTTGACCAAAAAACGCGGATTCACCGGTTCGCCGTCATACGTTTTAATCGTAAAAGCGGGGACGCCGTCGGCGTCGCGAAACGCGAAATACAGTTTTTCCTGAATGACTTTTTTCATATTCTCATATCCTTCGGAAAGTTATGATAAATTTACATCTTTAATATTTTATTACCAAGATAAAAATTGCATTTTTTTCCAAAATAGAAAAAAAATGTGCCGAAAAAGTATTCCGGCACACAAAATAACAATCTGCGATTGATTTTTAAAATCAGGATTCGCGCAAAATTTTCGCAATCTTGTCCAAAATTCCGTTCGTGACTTTGGCTTCCGCGCCCGAATAGAAACTTTTGGCAATGTCGATGTATTCCGAAATAATGATGGCGACGGGCGTTTCGGGATACGCCATCAATTCGGCGATCCCCGCCTGCCAAATCGCGCGCAACGTCATTTCGACGCTTTCGGGCGTTCTGTTTTCCGCCAAAGACGAATTGATCATTTCGTTGATAGAGTCGGCGTTTTGGGCATAGGACGCCAAGATTCCCGCAAACAAGGTCGGTTCGGCGGGCATGACGGGGACGAACGTTTCCGTTCCTTCGTCTTCGTTTTCGTCAATAACTTCGCGTCCGATATTGCCCGCCGCAAAATCGCGGGCGATTTCGTCGACCGTTTTTCCGCCGAAAGCAAGCTGATACAGCGCCTGAACAGCCGCCAAGCGCGATGAACTGCGGTTGGTCTTTATTTTAGACATATCATTCTCCTTTAAGGGTTCCCGCCTTTGCGACGGCTTCCAAACTGCTGATAAAAGCTTTAAAATCCTTGGCTTCCCTGAAATCGCGATAAACCGACGCGAACCGGACGTAGGCGACGGGATCCAGCGCGGACAGCGCCTCCATCACCAATTCGCCGATCTGAACGGACGGGATTTCATTTTCGCCCGACACTTCCAATTTGCGCTGAATGCCGTTGACGATCAATTCGACCTGTTCGGGGGCGATGGGACGTTTTCTGACGGCGACGGTAATCGAGCGCTGCAATTTTTCGCGGTCGAACGGCATTTTGCTTTTGTCTTTTTTAATCACGGTCAATTCGCGCAACTGAACGCGTTCGAACGTCGTGAATCGCGATCCGCAGGCGGGGCAGAACCGCCGTCTGCGAATAGCGGAATCGTCTTCGCTGGGACGCGAATCCTTTACCTGCGTTTCTTCAAATCCGCAAAAGGGACAGCGCATAAATCAATCCTCCGCCAGCCCTTCGTAAATCGGGAATTTCGCGCACAAATCGACAACCGTTTTGGCGGCTTTTTCCTCCGCCGCCGAATTGTCTTCGCCGTTTTCGGACAATGCGTCCAAAACGTCGCCGATCAGATTGCCGATCAGTTTGAACTCCTCGACTTTAAAGCCGCGCGTCGTTCCGGCGGGCGTTCCCAAACGAATGCCCGACGTGACGGTCGGTTTTTCCGGATCGAACGGAATGCCGTTTTTGTTGCACGTCATGTGCGCGCGTTCCAGACTTTTTTCCGCCAGCTTGCCCGTCAAGCGTTTCGGACGCAAATCGACCAGCACCAAATGCGTGTCCGTACCGCCTGACACCAGATTCAGCCCGCGCGCCGTCAACGTTTCGCCCAAAACCTTGGCGTTCGCGACCACGTTTCTCGCGTATTCCTTAAATTCCGGCTTCAGCGCTTCGCCCAAAGCGACGGCTTTGGCGGCGATGACATGCATCAAAGGTCCGCCCTGCAATCCGGGGAAAACGGCGGAATTGATTTTCTTTGCCAAATCCTCGCGATTGGTCAGAATCATGCCGCCGCGCGGACCGCGCAAAGTTTTGTGCGTCGTCGTCGTCACGATATCGGCGTATTTCAGCGGGTTTTCATGCACGCCGCCCGCGACCAATCCGGCGAAATGCGCCATGTCGACCATTAAAATCGCGCCGACTTCGTCCGCGATCGCGCGAAATTTCGAAAAGTCGATCGCGCGGGGGTACGCCGACCCGCCCGCGATGATCAGTTTAGGCTTGTTTTCTTTCGCCAGCCGTTCGACCTCGTCGAAATCAATGCGTCCGTCGTCTTTGCGCACACCGTATTGCACCGCATGGAACCACTTGCCCGACAGAGCGGGTGCCGCGCCGTGCGTCAAATGACCGCCCGCGGACAACGACATGCCCATCAGCGTGTCCCCCGGCTGCAACAAAGCCAGCTGAACCGCGCCGTTCGCCTGCGCGCCCGAATGGGGCTGAACGTTGACGAATTCCGCGCCGAACAGTTTTTTCGCGCGTTCAATCGCCAGATTTTCGGCGATATCGACGAACTCGCACCCGCCGTAGTAACGTCTGCCGCTGTATCCTTCGGCGTATTTGTTGGTCAAGATCGATCCCTGCGCCTGCAAAACGGCCTTGGATACGATGTTTTCCGACGCGATCAGTTCGATCTGACTTTGCTGGCGGCGCAATTCCTTGACAATGCCGTCGTAGATTTCCGGATCGGCGTCTTTTAAATCGGTTGTGAAAAACGGATTCGTCATTTCAATCCTTTCAGCACATGTGGGACAGTTTTTCAACGCGGCGTTCGTGACGCCCGCCCAGAAATTCCGTGTTCAAGAAGATGTCGACGCATTCGAAAGCGACTTCGACGCCCGTGTTGCGCCCGCCCATCACCAGCACGTTGGCGTTGTTGTGCTGACGGCACAGGCGCGCGCCGAAAGCGTCATGCACCAGCGCGGCGCGAATGAACGGAAAGCGGTTAGCGGCGATGCTGATGCCGATGCCGGTGCCGCACAGCAGAATGCCGCGTTCGGCTTTGCCCGTTTTGATCGCGTCCGCCATCAGCGCGGCGATATCCGGATAGTCGACGGAATCCGTCGTGTGCGTCCCCAAATCCAGAACGTCGAAGCCGTCCTTTTTCAATTTTTCGACCAGCATGTTTTTCAATTCAAAGCCGCCGTGATCCGACGCCAAAGCGATAACATTCGACATAGACTCGTTCCTTTCAAAAAGATTTTCCGTTTTTTAGCACACTTTAACGGCGTTTGCTAAGCGTTTTTGTTCAAAACGTATTCCAGTTTGCCGCGCGCCAATTTTTTCAAAGACGCCATCGGCGTGTTTTTCGGCGCCATAAAGCAGATCTCCGTTCCCGTCGCGACATGAACGGCGGTGACTTTCATCGCGTTGCCGACAGCGAACATCTGCAACAGGATTTCATCATCTTTTTCCATGGCGTTTCCTTATTTCAAACGGTCGACCAGTTTTTCGTAACTCATGACGTGTTTAACGGGACCCAGCCCCGCCAGCGTCGGCTTTTGCGAAAAAATCCTGTTCGCCAAAGAAACCACCCCGTCCATTGTCGTATCGGCGATTTTTTGCAGAATTTCCTCCTTGGGCAACAGGCGTCCGAACGTCAGCAAATGCCCCGCGTTCTGTTCCGAACGCGCGGTCGGGTGTTCCAACGCCATCAAAACCCCCGCCTTCAGTTGGGCTTTCGCGCGCAAGAACTCCTCCTCGGTCACGGACTGACGCACCTTTTGCAATTCATCGCACAAAACGGGCATCAGTTCCGCCGCCTCTTTTTTGCCCGTTCCCGCGTACACGCCGAACAGTCCGCCGTTCGTCGCCGCCGCGTTAAAGGAATATACCGAATACACCAACCCGCGCTTTTCGCGAATTTCCTGAAACAAGCGCGAAGACATGCCGCCGCCCAGAATCGTGGACAGGACGTGCGCGGCGTAGTAATCGTCGCCCGTCACGGAAACGCCGGGAAAGCCCAGCACCAGATTGACCTGTTCCAGCGATTTGTTTTCACGGTATTCGCCGCCGGCGTACACGGCGTCGGGCGCCGTCAGCCCCTGCCTGTCCGTCAGTTTTCCGAACGCGTTTTCAATTAAACGCGTAAATTCGGCGTGGTCGATGTTGCCGCTTGCCGCCGCGACCATTCTTTGCGGCGTGTAGTTCGTTTTCATATACGAATCCAGCGTTTCGCGGCTGATGCCCGTCACGGTTTCGACGCTGCCCAAAACGGGACGTCCGACAGGCTGGTCGGGAAAAGCGGTGGATTGGAAATAGTCGAACACGATGTCGTCAGGCGTATCGATCGACTGGCTGATTTCCTGCAAAACGACCGTTTTTTCGCGTCCGAACTCCTCGGGATCGAATGTCGAATTTTGCAGAATGTCCGCCAGAATGTCGACCGCGAGCGCGGCGTCCTCTTTTAAAACCTTGATATAGAACGACGTCGTTTCGCGCGACGTGCAGGCGTTGATGTATCCGCCGACGTTTTCGATTTCCTCGGCGATTTGACGCGCGGTGCGGGTGGTCGTGCCTTTAAAAGCCATGTGTTCCAGCAAATGCGAAACGCCGTTGATTTCCGCCGGTTCGAACATTGAACCGACACCGACCCAAATTCCCAAAGAAACCGTGTCCAGCTCCGCCATTTTGTCGGTGACGACACGCATTCCGTTCGCCAAAGTCGTTGTTTCAGCCGCCATGATGTCAGACCTTTCTTGCCGAAGTTTCGATAAAGTATTTAATGGAATCCTGTCGGTTGGGCAAAACGGTGAAGCTTTCGCGTCTGGTCGTCAGATCGGACAGACGGGGCGGCAGGACGGGCGTCACGCCGGTCGCTTCATGCACCGGCAACGGAAATTTGGCGGGGTGCGCGGTTGCCAGAACGACGCAGGGGGTTTCTTTTTCGCAAAACCGTTCGGCGGCGGCGAAACCGATCGCCGAATGCGGATCGACGATTTCGCCCGACAGCTTGTAAATTCTGCCGATTTCCGCTTTTGTGTCGACGTCCGTGCAACGCAGACCGCTGAACGTCGCTTTGATTTTTTTCAGCACGTCCGCGGAAACGGAATAGACTTTTTCGTATTTGAAACTATCCATCAGACGGGCGACTTCGCGCGCGTCGCGATCCTGCATTTCAAACAGCAGGCGTTCAAAGTTCGACGACACTTGAATGTCCATTGACGGGCTGATGGACGGCTTGACATCGCGCTTTTCCATTGTTCCCGTTTCCAAGAATCTGGGCAAAATGTCGTTTTCGTTCGACCCCAAAATCAGATTTTTGACGGGCAACCCCATACGCATGGCGACATAGCCGGCAAAAATATTGCCGAAATTGCCCGTCGGAACGGCGAACGACACGGCGCGATCGGGCGCGCCCAAAGCCAACGCGGCGCGGAAGTAATAGACGACCTGCGCCATAATGCGCGCCCAGTTGATCGAATTGACCGCCGACAGATTGTGCGCGCGGCGGAAAGCCTCATCGGCGAACAAGGCTTTGACGATCGACTGACAATCGTCGAACGTGCCTTCCAGCGCGATGTTAAAGACGTTCGGCGCGATGGTCGTCGTCATTTGACGGCGCTGGACTTCCGACACGCGGTTATAGGGGTGCAGGATAAAGATATCCAGATTTTCACACCCTTTGCACGCTTCGATCGCGGCGGATCCCGTGTCGCCGGACGTCGCGCCGACAATCGTGATGCGGCGGTTCGACCGTTTCAGAACCAGATCAAACATGCGTCCGACGATTTGCAAGGCATAATCTTTGAACGCCAGCGTCGGACCGTAAAACAGCTCCATCACCCACAGTCCGTCCTTGATTTGTTTCAACGGCGCGACGGCGGCGTGCGAAAACCCGCGGTACGCCTGTTCGGCGATTTGCAGCAGGTCGTTTTTATCGATGCACCCTTCGGTAAAGGGCGCCATGACCTCCGCCGCCAATTCCGCATAACTCAGCGATTGCATCTCCCGCATCTTTTCCACGGAAAACCGCGGATAGCTTTCGGGAACATACAATCCGCCGTCGGGCGCCAAGCCCGCCAGCAGCACGTCTTCAAATCCGATTGCGGGAGCCTTTCCCCGCGTACTGACGTATTTCAAAGCTTTCTCCGTTCTTGAATGCCTTACGATTGTCGTATATAAATACAACTTATCAATATAATTACAACACCAAAGATTTTCCACGGTGTGAGGAGTTGCACATGAACACGAAAAAAATCGCCGTCGTTTTGTCGGGTTGCGGCGTTATGGACGGTTCCGAAATCCACGAAGCCGTCACCGCCATGCTGGCGATCGAACAGCAGGGCGGGATCTACCGCTGTTTCGCGCCCGAAGGTGAACAAAGCGTCGTGATGAACCACGCGACGAAACAACCCGCAAACGAAATTCGCCGCATGCCCGCCGAATCCGCCCGAATCGCGCGCGGCGACATTTCCCTGTTGCGACTGTTCAAAGCCGATGCTTACGACGCAATCCTGTTTCCGGGGGGAATGGGCGTCATTTTAAACTTGTGCGATTTCGCGCGCAAAGGCAAAGACTGTTCCGTCAATCCCGACGTTGAACGCGTGATTCGGGAAATGCACGCGGCGAAAAAACCGATCGTCGCCCTATGCATCGCCCCCGTTTTGATCGCCCGTGTGTTAAAAGGCGTCACCGTCACGATCGGCAACGATCCCGAAACATCTATGGCAATCAAAGCCATGGGCGGCATTCCGGAAATCTGTTCCGCCGCGCAGGTGTGCGTTGACCGCAAAAACAAAATCATCTCAACGCCATGCTATATGTTGGATAAAACGCTGAAAGGCGTCGCGCAAAGCACGTCCGACGCCGTCCGCGACCTGATGGAAATGTTGGGCTGACCTTCCCCGTCCGATTTTTGGGATTTTTTTTCGATTGTCGCGCAAGTTTTTTCGACTTCAATCGTTTAAACGTTAAATCGTTTAACGGTTGAAAGGAAAAATCTGATGGCAAACAGTTGTTTCATGCCCGAATTTATCAGGCTGCTGAACAATCACCGGAAATTCGGCAAAATGATGTTCGACCGTGCTGTGACGGAAAATGACGCGCTGCGTCCGCAACAGGTGTTCTTACTGGACGATTTGCGCGAAGTCGGCAAATCAAAGCTGAAAGACATCGCGGCGAAAACGGGGCATTCCCCGCAAAATCTGTGCATGCTGTATGCCAAGCTGGAAAAAGCGGGACTGATCGGACGCGAAATCGACCCTGAAAACCGCCGCAACACTTATTATTTTGTCACCCCCGCCGGCGAAAAGGCGATTGACGCGCATAAATCCCGCGGAGAATCCGTCATGCGGGATCTGCTGTCGGTTTTGTCCGACGCTGATTTGGAAAAACTGGCGCAAAGCCTGAAAAACGTCAACGACGTTTTGGAACTGGTCGTAAAGGAATAACTCATGTCCACGAAAAAAATCTTGATTTTCACCGTGATTGCCGCGGCTGCCGCCATCGCCGGCTATAATTCTTTCTTCAAAGAGGAACCCGTTTCCTACATCACGGAACGCGTGTCGCGCAAAAACATCGAAAAAGTCGTCAACGCCACGGGCGAAGTCAAAGCGATCGAACTGGTGACGGTCGGCGCGCAAACGTCCGGAAAAATAGAAAGCCTGCCCGTCAAAGTCGGTCAGAAAATTAAAAAAGGCGCTTTGATCGCCCAAATCGATTCGACGACGCAGGAAAACGACGTGAACAGCACCAAAGCCAAACTGACCAGTTTGAAAGCCCAGCTGGACGCCGCGAAGATATCGCGCAAAATCGCCGAAAAACAGTTCGAACGCACGCAACGCCTGCGTCGGCGCGACGCCGCCAGCGAAGAAGATTTGGAAAACGCCGACAACGCGTTTGAAACCGCGAAAGCCAAAACCACCGAATTGGAAGCGTCCATCGCCGAAACGGAACTGGCGCTGAACACGGCGCAAACGAACTTGGGCTACACGAAAATCACGGCGCCGCTGGACGGCATCATCGTTTCCGTTCCCGTCAAAAAGGGGCAGACGGTCAACGCCGCGATGAACACGCCGACCATCGTTCAAATCGCCGATTTGTCGAAAATGGAAATCCTGATCGAAATTTCCGAAGGCGATATCGGCAACATCAAAACAGGCGCGCGCGTCACCTACACCGTTCTGAGCAATCCCGATCGGGTGTATGAAACGACGCTGAAATCCATTGATCCGGGGCTGACGCTGCTGACCAACGGCGAATATACCGAAGTCGTCGGATCCAGCGAAGCGATATACTATTACGGCAGATTGGTCGTTCCGAACGACGACGGGGCTTTGCGCATCGGCATGACGACGCAAAACGTCATTTACGTCGACGCGGACGAAGACGCTTTGTCCGTTCCCGTTCTGGCGGTCAAAAAGGAAAACGGAAAAAGTTATGTCGACCTCCTGACGCCGGAGGGCGCCGTTGAAAAACGGTTCGTCGAAACGGGATTGTCGGACGGCGTCGAAATCGCCGTCACGAACGGCGTGTCCGAAGGCGAAACCGTCGTCATCGCCAAACTTTCCGCCGCCGAAGTCGCCGGCAAAAAGGACAAATTCAAACGCCCCGGAGGATTCTGAGATGAAAATCATTGAATTATCCGGAATCAACAAATATTTCGGACAGGAAGGCAATCGCACCCATGTTTTGAAAGACGTTGATTTCGCCGTTGAAAAAGGGGACTTCGTCGCCATCATCGGGCAATCCGGTTCGGGGAAATCGACGCTGATGAACATCATCGGGTGTCTGGACGTTCCGACATCGGGATCGTACAAAATCAACGGCGTCGAAGTCGCCCGCATGACAAAGGACGAACAGGCGGCTTTGCGCTGCAAAACGTTCGGCTTTATCTTTCAGCGTTACAATCTTTTATCGAATTTGGACGCCGTGGAAAACGCCGCCCTGCCCGCCGTTTATTCGGGCGTCGGCAAAGCGGATCGCGTTTCGCGCGCCAAAGAATTGCTGAACGGGCTGGATCTGGGCGACCGTCTGGGCAACAAACCGAACCAGCTGTCGGGCGGTCAGCAGCAGCGCGTCAGCATCGCGCGCGCGCTGATGAACGGCGGCGACATCATTCTGGCGGACGAACCGACGGGCGCGCTGGATTCCAAAAGCGGCGAAACCGTTATGGAAATCATCAAAAACCTGCATCGGCGCGGACACACAATCATCATGGTCACGCACGACGCGCACATCGCCGCCCAAGCGGATCGCGTCATTGAAATCAAAGACGGACGCGTCATTTCGGACACCCGCAAACAAAGCGATTTTCACGACCTGACCGACGCCGCTCCCAAAGTGAAACGCAGTCGTCTGGCGGAATTCCGTTACAGCTTCACCGAATCTTTTTCCATGTCGGTGCATTCGATTCTGGCGAACAAAATGCGGTCGCTTTTAACCATGCTGGGCATCATCATCGGCATCGCGTCGGTCGTGTCCGTCGTCGCGCTGGGCAACGCGTCCCAAGCCAAGATCATGGAACGCATCAGCTCGATGGGAACGAACACGATCGACATCTTGCCCGGCAAAGGCTTCGGCGATCGCCATTCCGCCCGCGTCAAGACTCTGAAAATCAGCGATTCCGAATTTCTGGCGCGTCAAAGCTTTATCAAAAACGCCAGCCCGAACGTGTCGGCAAGCGGCACTTTGGTGTACACGGGGGAATCGGTCACGGCGTCCCTGCGCGGCGTCGATCGCGCCTATTTCGATGTCAAGGGTAAAAAAATCGCGATGGGGCGGACGTTTTCCGCCGACGAGGTCAAACACGCCGCTTCCGTCGTCGTCATTGACGACAACACGCGCAAGGAAATCTTCGCCGACGATCTGAACCCGATCGGCAAGGTTCTGATTTTCAACAAAAAACCATTGAAAATCATCGGCTTGACGGAAAAAGACAACTCCCCCGGTCCGATGTCCGAAAGCATGAATCTGTGGGTGCCGTACACAACCGCGATGTACAAAGTCACGGGCGGCAAGGATATCAATTCGATTACCGTGCGCATCAGCGATAATGTCAAATCGCAGGTCGCCGAAGACAGCATTGAAAATATCTTGACCGTCCGTCACGGCAAAAAAGACTTTTTTATGATCAACACGGACAGCATCAAACAAACAATCGAAAGCACGACGCAGACCATGCGCCTGCTGATTGCCAGCATCGCGGTCATTTCTCTGATCGTCGGCGGCATCGGCGTGATGAACATCATGCTTGTTTCCGTAACGGAACGCACGCGCGAAATCGGAATCCGAATGGCGATCGGCGCGAAACAGCGCGACATTTTACTGCAATTCCTGATCGAATCCGTTTTGATTTGCGTTGTCGGCGGCGCGCTGGGCGTATCGGCGTCCCTGATTTTGGGCGCGCTGGTCAACACGTTCGCGTCAAATTTCGGCATGGATTTTTCGACCGCTTCCATTGTGCTGGCGCTGACGTGTTCTTCCTCCATCGGCATCTTGTTCGGGTATATGCCCGCCAAGAACGCCTCGAACCTGAACCCCATTGACGCATTGGCGAGTGAATGACATGAAAAAGAAAACTTTTATTTCCATTTTGTTGACGACAACCGTTTTGATGACGACAGGGTGCGTTTCGGGAAAATACGACGTTCCCGATTTGCGAACGGAATTGAACTATACGCGGGAAATTCAGGAAAAATTTCCGGTGAACCGCGAATGGTGGACGGAATACGGCAACAGCGGTCTGAACCGTCTGGTCGATTTGGCTATCGCCAACAACCCCGACTATCTGAAAGCGGCGCTGAACATTCAAAAAGAGCTGTATTCTCTGAACATCAAACAATCCGATCTGTTCCCGACCATGACCGCGTCGCTGGGCGCGTCGTCGCAAAAACAGCTGAACAAGGGGCGGAATTCGACAAACAACTTTTCCGGCGAACTGGCTCTGAACTACGAACTGGATTTGTACGGTAAAATCGGCGACGCCCGCGACGCGCAGGAATTTGCACTGAAAGCGACGATCCAAGACCGAAACAGCGCGAAGCTGGCGTTGGTCAACAGCGTGATCGATCTGTATTTCAATCTGGAATATCTGCGCGACACGATTAATTTGTCGAAACGCAACGTCGTCGCCTACCGTGAAATTCTGAATATCGCCGAAGAACGCTTCAACGGCGGAAAAATCGACAGGCTGGAGGTCGCGCAGGCGCGCCAAAGCCTGATTTCCGAAGAAAACGCCTTGTTCGACGCGCAAACGCAATACAAGGAAATGGAACAAAGTCTGCGCAACGTCCTGAATCTGAAACCGACCGACGAACTTGACCTGCGGCTCGGATCGCTTTTGACGCAAAAACCGCTGACGATCAATTTGGACGCGCCCGTTGCCGTTCTGGCGAACCGTCCCGATTTGGCGGCGACGCAATACCGGTTGAAAAAAGCGTTTTCGTCCATGAAAGCCGAAGAAAAGAACTGGTACCCGTCGATTTCGCTGAAAGGCGCGGTCGGGTCGTCGTCGGAACACGCGAAATCCACGTTCGATTTTCCCTATTTGCTGGGCAGCGTGTCGCTGAACCTGCCGTTTTTGGATTGGAACCGCGTTAAAAACAACGTCAGGATTTCGGAAGCCGACTATCAAATCGCGCTGATTGATTTCAAAGACGCGCTGACTCAAGCGTTGAACGAACTGTCGTATTACGCGTTCGCCTATGAAAAAACGCGGGAAATTTATGCGAACACGCAGGAAAACGTTTTGAACAAAGCAGACGTCACCGCGTATTACCGCGAACGCTACACCGTCGGGAAATCGGATTTGAAAGATCTGTTGGAAGCCGCGCGTTCCGAAAACGCGGGCAAAAAGGATCTGGTCAAACAAAAATACCAGCTGATCAAATACGAAAACTATATCTGCAAGGCGGCGGGGGGAAAATATTAACCCCCGTTTGCCGCGGCGTCGTCTTTTGCCTCGTCAGCCAACAGTTTGTCGATATCCACCGACATCATTTCGTTGTAATTTCGCAAATATTCCTGCTTTGTCAGGCAATTCGGCTTGGCTTTCTTTTCTTCATCATAGCCGATTCCCGCTTCTTCCTCGGTGATGTTCAGCATGGGATCCGTTCCCGCGGGCTGCGGTTTCGTCATATAGGCGACGTATTCGTCCTTTGTCACGCACCCGTCTTTGTTCGCGTCCATCTGAAACCAGTTTTCATCGGCGATGTCGCCCGAAATATTCGTTAAAAAATTATTCGCCATTTCTTCCGTCGACATGGAATCCATCTTTTTGGACAGCGCGTCCAGCCTGTTCAAAGCCTCGTCCATTTTTTTCATCGCCAATTCGGGATCTTTGGCGAACGCCTCTATTTGGTTTTGCCGTTCGGCGACGCCGTATTCGGCTTCCTTGCCGATCAGCGCAAGGAATTCCTCCCTGTCCAGTCGTTTGTCGCCGTTGACGTCGAATTGATCAAACATGCCCGCCACGCGTTTTTTCTTTTCCGCCTTTTGTTCGGGAGTCAGCAAGTCGTTCGCGGCGATTCCGTCGACAAAATGCTTAAATTCGTTTTCCGAAACATACCCGTCGCTGTTTACATCCATCAAATCAAAAGCGTTTTCAAACATTTCGCGCGCCGTCCCCGACGCAATCGCCATCTGAACGGGCGGCAGTTCGCATTCGTTTTCGCCGCAATCTTCCGCCGCCGCCGGAGCGATCGCCGCCAGCAACGCCGCCAACAACAATTTACCACCCATTTAAACCTCTCTATTTACCTGCGCGCAACAACGTCGACACCTGCGAAATCCATTCGGACACCCATACCGTGATGTACGGAATGTTCAGCGAAATGATGTGCCGGGTGACTTTGAACAGAATTGTTAAAACAATCGCCGTCCCGATCGTCAACCCCAATCCTTTCGCCAGTCCGGAAAGGAAATTCAGCCAGAACAGTTTTTTCGGGTTGCTCACCAGTTCGATGTATTTCAGCAACTGCGCCCGATTTAATTCGTCGCACAGCCGCTTTAGCATATCGAAAGACGCTTTGGCGTAATCCGTCCGTTGTTCGCCGTTCGACGTTTCTTTTTCTTCGCTCATAATTCCGCGGTTTTATCTGTTTTTGGAAATCAAACCGCGCACGACGGCGGGATTGATTTTTTGTTTTTCGATCGCTTTCGTCTGTTCCAAAGCGTTTTGCGACATGAAACGGTAATGCTTGTTCATATCGACAAAGCTTTCCAAAACCTCGGTCGGACGGTTGGAATCGTTCATCTGCCCCAAATGTTCCGCCGTCGTCAGCTTGTAATTCGGATCCTGACAAAACGTTTTGTAGCATCGCATCGTCGCGTCGTCAATGACCGTGCCGCCCTTTTGCCACGCGTAATTCATGCCCAGAACGACCGCCGCCGTGCCGTCGGAACGGATATTGTCGCCGACCATAACCGCGGTCAACGGGTCTTTAACGCCCATATCGTCCAAAATCCGCTGCATGTTTTTAGGATTGGGTTTGTTCGTTTTGGGATCCAGAACGACCAGCTTGTCGCCCAGCGCGGCGCGAAATTCGGCGGCTTTGCCTTGAACGGGTTTGTGAATGACTTTACCGTCCTTCAAATCGGGCAGGACGTACAGCCCGTCCAGCATGTCAGCCGTGATGCCCATCTTTGCCAGACGCGGAACGCACACGGATTCGCGCGAATCCGTATATAAAACGAATTTTGCGCCGGACGCCTTGATTTTGCGGATAGTCGCCGCCGATCCCTCGTACAGTTCGGCGACGCTTTTTTCCTTGTCCCACTGATGGAAAATTTTTTCCTGCTCGCGTTCCATTTCGGGCGAAGTCGGTTTCATCGACGGCGTCAGCGCGACGTCCATGCGCAGATCCTTGCCGATATAGGGTCCCGAAATATGCTTCATGCTGTCGGGAACGTGCGCCAGCAAATCCCGCTCTATGTCAGCGCGGTCGCGTTTATGCAGACGCGCCAAAGCGTCCAGAGCGTGATCCAGCGAATTGCCCCATGCGCCGAATTTGTCGGCGATCGTATTGTCAATGTCGCTGACGACCAGACAGACGTTCTTTTTATCGGTCATAATTTCCTCCCCCATACAGTAAATTTGGACACATTATAGCAGAAAATTTTTCTTTTGTCGAAAACTTTATTCCGCCTTGTTTGAACATTTTGATAAATCGACGGTATAAAGCAAAAACGGCGCCGGCGTATTCAGTTCTTCGGTCACGCCACAAGGCAAATCCTTGTTCGAAACGATTTTCAACATCAAAGTATCGGTTTTATCAGCATTTTCAAAAAAAGCGTACCGATACCGCATATCGTAAAACAAAGTCGGCTGCCCCGGCAGTTCGGCGTAAATCAGAATCGCCTTGACGCGATGTTTTTTCAGCATGGCGACCATTTCGTCGGGATTGTTCGAAAACAGGGCGATGTAATCGTCAACGATGCCTTCGATATTGCGGTGATAGGGCGTCCCGATGACTTTTTCGTCCAGTTTCCAGATGATTTCGGGACCCGACGACGTGTCCGACAGAACGCTTCCTTCGCCGGCGGGCAGATAGGGCTTGACCAGATTAAACGGCGGACGGCGCAGTCCCATGGCATAACGCACGGAATAGTAGTTCGCCCCCAGATACAGCGCGAACAAAACATAGACGCCCCACAAAAACGCCCCGCGTTTGCGTTCGGAACAAACATATTTGTCCGCGCGCAGGGAAAAAGCCGCCATAAAAACATACGGCGAAAACAGCGACGACAAGCGCGAGTAACGAATGACCGTCATCGCCAGCCCCGTCAGTGACAGCAGCGGAACGGCGACCAGAACCAGAACCGCGCGCTGTTTTTCGGGACAGATTTTATACACCGCCGCCCCGACAAGCAAAGCCAGAACGGACGGAAACGCCCCTAAAAAGAAAATCAGCGGTTCTTTGGTCACGGGTTGCAATTCGGCAATATCTTTTGCCCAGATTTCGTTAATGATGTCGGGAAAATGCGGCGCGAAAACAACCGACGGCGAAAAGACCGCCAGCAACAATCCGCCGAACGCCGCCGCCAAAACGGTCAGCACGGACAGTTTGCGCCACGGGGTCGCCGACTTGCCCCGCCCGTCCCATTCCGCGGCGATCGCCATCGCAACGGCGGTCAGCCCCCACGCGGACACCGTCAGAAAAGACAACCGTCCGTTGTCGGGATTGAAGAAGCCTTCGAACGGCGGATTGACGACCAGACACGCCAACGCGGTGAAAAACGCCGTCATACAAAACACGGATATCGTTTTAATCTCCGCCCTGCCGACGACGTACAGCAACGCCAGCGACGCCAGCAAACCGTAATAGATCAGCACCCCTTCGACCGACGCCCACAAGCACAGCGCCGCCGCGATTCCCGCCGTTTTCGCCGCGGACGCCTGTTTGTCGATCACCGCGCGAATCAATCCGCCCACCGTCAGAAATGTCAGGAACGCGACCAAAACGTGATGATCCGGCTTGATGAAAATATAGGTTTCGGATACGGACGGCTGGACAAAGAACAAACACACGCCGATCAGACGCACGATCGGACCGCACAGCGGTTTCGCCCCCCACACCAGCGACAGCGCGGACAGAACGAGCATACCCGCCTGATAAACGTAGCCGCCGTAGAAAACGGCGTCTTTCAACGCCATGAACGGCATCAGGGGCAAAGTGAACAAAATCCATAAAAGATCGGTGATGCGGGTAAAATGCAACACTTCGCCGAACGGATAGTTCGAATGCATGTACGGCGTTTCCGCCCACGTTTTCGACATCAGGAAATCCAGCACGCGCCGCGCGTGGGTATAGTTGTCCGTGTCGGGATAAAAATCGTTTGTCATGAACAGCAACGGCGCCTGCGCGATCAAAACGAACAGCGCGACGAACAGATATTCGTGCCTTTTATAAAAAGCGTACATGTTTATATCCTTTTGCAAAATTTGGCAAAAGGATAAGCAAATCGCGCCCTGTCGTCAAGAGCAGACGGTTATCCGCACCCGCCGACGGTGATTTTCGAAATACGCGCGGACGGCTGACCGACGCCGACGGGAACGGTCTGTCCGCCTTTGCCGCACGAACCGATCCCCTGATCCAGACACGCGTCCTTTGCCACCATATCAATGGCGTTCATCACCTCGATACCGCTGCCGATCAGCGTCGCGTCCTTGATCGGGACGGTGATTTTGCCGTTTTCGATCAGATACGCCTCCGCCGACGTGAAAACGAATTTTCCCGACGTGATGTCGACCTGCCCGCCGTGGAACGATTTGGCGTAGACGCCTTTTTTCACCGACGCGATCAGTTCGTCGGGCTCCTTGTCCCCCGCCGTCATAAACGTGTTCGTCATACGCACCTGCGGCGCGCAGGCATAGGATTCCCGCCGACCGTTTCCCGTCGGGGTTCGGTTCGTCAATCGCGCGTTCATGCGATCCAGCATATAGTTTTTCAAAACGCCGTCTTCGATTAAAACGGTTCTTTGCGACGGCGTTCCTTCATCGTCGACGGTGATTGACCCGCGTCTGTCGGGCAAAGTGCCGTCGTCGACGACCGTTATGCCCTTTGCCGCCACCCGTTCGCCGATTTTTCCGGAAAAGACGGACGATCCCTTGCGGTTGAAATCCCCTTCCAACCCGTGACCGACCGCTTCGTGCAATAAAACGCCGCACCAGCCGTTGCCCAGAACGACGGGCAGTTCGCCCGCGGGGGCGGGAACGGATTCCAGATTGACCAAAGCCGCCCGCAACGCCTCGTCGGCGGACGCTTTCCACGCCTTTTCCGCAATCAGGCGATCATAAACGAACCGCCCGCCCGAACCGTAAGAACCGCTTTCCATGCGGTCGCCCCGTTTAACGACGACGGAAATCATCAGATTGACCAAAGGACGGACGTCTTGGGCTTCCGATCCGTCGGCGCGCAGGATTTTAACCGCGCGCCATTCGCCCGACAGAACGGCTGACACCTGAACGACGCGCGGATCCTTGGCGCGCAGATAGGCGTCGATCGCCCCCATCAGCGCGACCTTGTCCGCGAAAGGCGTCAGCGACAGCGGATTGGCGTCGGCGTAGAGCGGTTTCGCCGCTTTGATTTCCGGCAGATAAAGCGTCCCGTTCGCCCCCGCCCCGACGGGACGGACACTTTGCGCCGCACGTTTCAAAGCGGCTTCGTCCGTTTCGTTCGAAATCGCATAGGCGCAGGCTTCGCCCGACAGCGCGCGCAATCCGAAACCGGACGCCGAATCAAACGCCGCCGTTTTAATCCGTCCGTCGTCCAGCGTCAACCGTTCGGAACAGCCATGCTCCAAAAACAACTCGCCGTCGTCGCACCCCGCCAGAGCGTCTTGAACGATTTTTTTTGCCCGCGTCTTGTCCAGACGTTCAAAGAACAATTTTTCCGTGATTTCCCGCGCCGTCATTAAACGCTTCCTTTCTTTTTATCAAAGTTCTTAGGATATTTTTAAGAACAATTTGCAAAAAATGCTTTAAAAAACGCGTTGTTTTTTCACAAAAGCGCAAATCGGAAAGGAGTGCCGAATGTTTCCTTTAATCGGATTATTGGTTGTCGCAGGCAGCGTTGTCGGCGGTTATCTGTGGGGCGGCGGCCATTTAAACGTGTTATGGCAGCCCGGTGAATTTGTCATCATCGGCGGCGCGGCGTTCGGCTCTTTTTTGATTTCCAATCCGCCCGCGGTCGTGTTCGGCACGCTGAAAACCCTGCCCCGCGTTTTTTCCAAACCGCGCTATGACAAAAAAAGCTATCTGGACGCGCTTTTGATGCTGTATTCCTTTTTCAAACTGGCGCGCGCCAAAGGCAACATGATTCTGGAATCCCATATCGAAAAACCGGAAAGCAGCGACATCTTCAAACAATTCCCTCAAATCGTCAAAAACCGCGAAGCCATGGATTTCATGACGGGTTACATGCGTCTGCTGACATTCGGATCGCTGACGCCGCACGAAGTCGAATCCGTCATCGATTCGGAAATGGACGGCATCGCGCATGAAAAGGAAGCGATGTCGACGGCGCTGAACCGCGTGGCGGACGCTTTGCCGGGACTGGGCATCGTCGCCGCGGTTTTAGGCGTCATTCACACGATGGGCGCGCTGAACGAACCGCCCGAAGTCTTGGGCAACCTGATCGGCGCCGCTTTGGTCGGGACGTTTTTCGGCGTGCTGATGGCTTACGGTTTTGTCGCCCCTCTGTCCGCCGCGGTCGGCAACACGGCGACGCCGGAACTGGAATACCTGACGCTGATCAAAACCGCCCTGATGGGACACATTGAAGGTTACGCCCCGCAGGTATCCATCGAATTCGCGCGCAAGTCCCTGCCGCCCGAAATCCGTCCGACATTCGCCGAACTGGACGCGGCTTGCGAAAAAATATAAGGATTTTGCCATGACCGACAACAACCGTCCGATCGTCGTCAAACGGATTAAAAAAGGCAAACACGACGCCCACGGCGGATCGTGGAAAGTCGCTTACGCCGATTTCATGACGGCGATGATGGCTTTTTTCCTGCTGATGTGGATTTTGCAAACCGCCAGCAAAGAACAAAAAGCGGGCATCGCCCAGTATTTCACGACGGGATCGATTATGAACTCGTCAACGGCGGGCGGCGTTTCCATTTTGACGGGCGGCACGGAAAGTCTGGAAACGGCGGCGGCGCCGCAAGCTTTTCCTTTTGTCGGATTTGACGGTTCCAACGAATATCCCGTTTTTTCACCCGACGCGAAACGGCTGGCCGAAATCGAAAAGGAATTGTTCGACCGCGCCCGAATCGCGTTAATGGAAGCCATGCAGTCCGATCCCGCGTTGATGGAACTGCACGACAGCCTGATCATCAACAGATCGAAAGACGGACTGAACATTCAGCTGACGGATCGGTTGGAACAGTCGATTTTCATGGTCGGATCTGACGTTTTGACTCCGAACGGAGAACGGCTGACCGCGTTGCTGGCGAATGTTTTGAAACAGATGCCCCATAAATTGGCGATTGAAGGACACACGGACGCCGCGCCGTTCATCGGGAAAAACGGGGAATCAAATTGGGAACTGTCGTCGCGGCGGGCTTTGGCTTTCCGCCGCCGCCTGATCGCGCTGGGCGTCAAAGACGAAAAAATCGTGCGCGTCGTCGGTAAAGCCGCCACGGAACCGCTTTTGAAACAAGATCCGAAAGCCCCGCAAAACCGCCGCGTCGGCGTAACCCTGCTGTCTTTGGCGCGGGAAGCGGAGAAAGACGAAAAAAATCTTTCCGGTATTTCGGGATCCGTGGTAAAATAATCTGTTTCTTTTACCGAAAGAGGGTTTGAATGTCCGCGACGCCTCCCCGTTGGGATCTGAGTTTTTTGTATAAATCGATCGACGATCCGGCGATCGACGCGGATTTGGCGGCGGCTGAATTGCGGGCGAAGCGTTTCGAACGGCGCGGGCGCGGCGGGATCGCGAACATGACGCCCGCTGATTTCGGAAAAATGCTGATTGATTACGACCGATTGAACGCCGACGTCGAAAAGGTCAACGCGTTCGCCTGCATGCGCTATTCCGTCGCTTGGATTAGGAAATGTTGACGGGTCTATTTTTTCATCCTTGTTTGCAGTAAGTTCCTTTTTAAATGCAAAGAAGAAGAAAATAATAATTGCAATAAGAGCAATTCCTGCGATAAGACCTGTATTCGTAAGAAAATCAGCAAAACTATATCCGAGTGCAGTACCGATTATAATATTTGGAGGATCACCGCACATTGTTGCAGAGCCGCCAAGGTTAGCACAA